>Ga0335081_10001330_pt1 | contig 39354 bp, 27 predicted proteins | sample Lox_Sample_35_FD_206713 | JGI IMG/M metagenome (GOLD analysis project Ga0335081, IMG submission 206713) | Soil microbial communities from Loxahatchee National Wildlife Refuge, Florida, United States - Lox_Sample_3.5 | ecosystem: Environmental > Terrestrial > Soil > Wetlands | place: USA...
TGAACGCGCTTGGTGGCAACGATTGTGGGAGAAGATTCTGAGCCCCATTCCCAACTGCCATGCAGTCGAAAACCGTCCGACGTTCAATGGTTAAAATGAGCTCCTACTGCATAGTTCCGGCTTAGAGTGGCTTGTTGCGTATGGATGATAAGAAACTGCAACCTGATGAAGCGGTCCAGAAGCTCTTGATCTCTACACCAACTCGTTTGGTGGGAGAATACCAAGACGGAGATCTGCTGATTACACATTGTTGGCAAATGGGCCCGGACTTACATCGCTCGATTCAAGAAGGACCGTACTCACAGAGTTATTACGTGGTTGTGGTAAGAACTGAACCGGTTAAAGGGGATAAAATAGTTCTACCGAACTACGCGCATGTCGGCGAGCTTGCGGCATCTTTACTGAGCGTTTTGTTTGGCAAGAGATTTGACAGCCACGGTGTACTGGAATCCATCGGCCATTTCCAATTGCCAACAAATGTTGTACGCGGCCCACTGCATTACTCTCATTTGCCACCTTTCAACCATAAGCCCCGAAAGAGCAATCCTGTTGAACTCAATTTGGGCCAAGTGTCGAAAATCCGTCCGTTGTTTCAGGACGATTCCGAAAAGGCCGACATCCGTAGAATGCTGTATGCCGCCGCAAGGTTCTACAGCCGCTCACTCGTTCTTTGGGATGATCAACCTGAGCTCGCTTTTCTCGATCTAATAACGTGCGGCGAAATCATCTCGAATGCTGTTTCGCTTACCGAACGGGAGCGTTACGACCCCGATCTGTTGGAAGTGCTAAAGAATGTGGAAACTGAAACACGCGATGGAAAGAAGAATGCCGATTTTCTGAAAGCGCGACTGTTTCAAGTCAGGAGACATTTCGTGAAAGGCTTAACAGGATTGCTCGACGACGCGTTCTACAGCCATCACGAGGCTATGCATGAATGGGCGGCGTTTAAGAAAACTGATATTGAGGAGCGGCTGAGAGCCGCTTACGACTTACGCAGCAAGTATGTGCATACTGGGGCAGAATTCGGTGATTGGGTTGCAAGCGTCGGAAGTGAGTTCAATGATGTTTCACTCGGAAAATGTGTGATGAAAGACAGCAGTTTGAAGAAATTGCTGGATGGAGCACCGACTCTTTTCGGATTAGAACGGATTCTTCGTCACTGCATTATCGCGATTGCTAAGCAACACGGTTTATATCAGGAGAAGTGACCATCCCTTTCCCCGGGGGCTCGCTGCTCCATATAGAGTTTCGCGTCGGGAACCTTGAGGCCACCTTCCTCCCACCAGTAGCTTTGTTTAGGACCAAAGTCGGTTGCTAGATTAAGCGGCTCACCCCGAACTGCCATCCTGTAACGCTTAGACTTCTGGCTATAGCCACCTGTGGTCATCTTCTTACCGTCCTCGGAATACCAAGATTTTTTCGCAACCGTCCTGTGGCTTGGGTCGAAATGGTAACTGACGACCGTTAGTCCCTCGACCCAATAGTACACGCGACCGAAATAGGCTGCGTGAATCCATTTCTCCCAAAGCTTTGGAGTGTACCTCTTGGCATCGAGCTTCGGTGTCCATTGCAAAAGCCACAGCACATACATTCCTTTCCGCGCGTAGTCGATTGTGCGGTTCATAATTGTCTCCAACGAAAGCGAACTGATCTGGACTTCGATGGCGACACGAACGCCGTTTATCTCTGCGCTCACGTCAGGGCGAACAACTCCAAGCGGACGCTCCAACACAACATTGCGAACGTTCGGGAGATTTTGAAGCGCGAGATAAATCTCCAGTTTGCAGCGTCGGTGAACATCGCTTTCGCCCTCCGCGTATCTGCACGCGATCGGATTGGCGTGCGCGAAATGATTGACGCGGTTCCTGCCCGTCTTGAGGATGACCTCCTCGTTGCATTGTAGGCAGGCGAACGGGCCGTTCGATTTCGATTCCAGATACGCGGTCACGGTTTGCCCGTCGGATTTGCGTCTTGCGGAGAGCATCGGTGTGGAAGGATGTACGATTTTAACACGTTAACTGTGTTGCGGAATGCGCGCCGTCAGACGCCACTCGGGAAATCGGGCGGCTGGGCACAGCCAATAGCCAATTGAGATCCGGCGAGGCCAGCCGGCTCGCGCTTACTTTCCTATGTCGAGGTTTTCGGCGCCGATGGCGGTGATGCAACACGTGAGCCTTCCGTCGATTCTGTCCGCAGAGTTCTTCCAGTGGAGGGGCCTCAGATTCGTCAGGCTGTCGGGTTCGGCGACATTGATGCGGTCAACTACCCAGCCGAAGTCTGATTCTCGATCCTCATAGAACTCTCGGCTAATCCAAGCGCCACATTGATCTTTCCGGCAGCGTTCGGCATCGTGACCGAGCACGGCTTGTCCTTTCTCCCAAACGGCTTGAATCAGTCCTTCGGTGATCATAGGAGTCGCGACCCGGCCCGTAACATGGCCCAGAAACCGGCCGAAATCAACTTCGGTATGGCGTATCATCTTCACACATTGCCTGCAGCGCAGTATGTATTGGACCATCTCAAGCACCCGCGTTCTGCAAGGAGATACCGTAAAGTCTTCTCGCTCGTCCACTCGCTCAAGTGGGTCGATCCACCAAGTGCTTAGGGTCGGAGGTGCAACCCGTTACTCCGCGGCGTGAAGCGCAGGTGGTGCGTCATGACAAGCGACTGGTGCTGTTGTATAGCACAGGCCGGCGCAGACAGGACGCAGTATCCGCGGGAGCCGTGCCTCGGGTGGGGGAAAGGAGACCAGAGGAAAACTGGAGAGGCCGCCTTTCCTGTGTTCCTCCGCCTCTCACGTGTCGGACGTCCAGACGGGCGAAAGAGCAAATCCTTGACTTATCCTCTGTGTGGCCGACTTTGTAATAAGGGTCGCAATGAGCGTTTCCGAGGAGGACCTTATGATTTGTTTCGAGGTCAGTCTGAACGGAAAGAAGCTGTGGACGGCAGGCGTGAAGTCCGGCGTGGTGACCGCCGGTGTCGATTACCGAACGGAGCCAAGCGAGAAGCAGTTCTATCCGAGCGTCGATTCTGTGCTTCTGCACATCAACGGAATGAGCGATGAGCACCATATCCACGAATTGTTGTCTTGGGGCGGAATTAAAGAGCTATCCGTTGGTGATGAGCTTTCGATCAAGATTGTTTCAGCCGAGCGATGCGATGAACCTTCGCTGAGGGAGCCGCGCGGTCGAAGACGACCAATCGACAATTGACATCCGGTGCGAATGCGCCGAGTTCGGTCCTACTTTGCTATATCGACGTTTTCGGCACCGACGGCGGTGATGCAACATGGGAGTTGCCCCTCGACTTTGTCCGCGCAGTTCTTCCAATGAAGGGGCCTCAGATTTGTCAGACTGTCGGGTTCAGCCGCATCAATGCGGTCAGCGATCCAGCCGAAGTCGGATTTTCGACCCACTCGTTCTGTAAAGGACATATGTTGTCCTTTTGCCCGTCCCGTCCGTGGTGAACCCGTCTCCCGCGTGAGCGGAAAACAACTGGAAGTCGGGGATGCCCCGACGAGGGTGAACCGGGACATAAGCGTTGCGAATAAAGGCCTTGCCGGCATCACAGCCTATCCCCCTGTGGGGAAGGGTGTGGGGATACCCTAATCGAGGGGATTTTCTTCAAGGGCAGTTCGATTGGAGGTCAGAAAGCACCACCCGAACTGAGGTGTGAATTGTCCATGAAGAAGGTTCGAGCGGAGTCAAAGACAGGCACCAACTTGGCTCGCGTGACTTCAAGGAGCTGCACGTCTAGAGGGCTGTTGCACGAAGGTCAACCGGAAAAGAACAGACGCCGTTTGCTTTCGCCGGAATTTAACACGAACGTCTCTAACTCGTAACGGTCCGCTGCGAGTCTTTCTTTCAAACAAACCTCTCGCCTTGCTCTCAGTGGGTTTCAAGGATAAGGGCGAGCGAACAATGGGATGGGAGCAAGGCGGGAGGATGTCATCTCAGCAGCGGCATACCCCAACTTCTGATTTCCGCTTGTATGTCAACTGTTGACGGCATACGCTTGATGGCATCGCCAAGAATCGTCACACAGCGAATCGTGGATCCGTTCCCCGTCGTGGCCCCCCGAGTTCACCGGGCAAGCGTAGCCGCCCGGGAACCTTCGCTATCGCGGTGGGGGACCGGGCCTTTGCCGGTGTGTTGACCGCGTCGTTTCTGGTGGTGGCAGCGCTGGGCGCGCTGCACCACGAAATGTGGCGCGATGAGTTACACGCCTGGCTGGTGGCGCGTGACAGCGCCAGCCTCTGGAACGTATTTCAGGTCACCCGCTACGAAGCCCACTTCGTTTTGTGGCGGGTGTTGCTCTTCGGGATCACCCGTTGCACTCACAACCTCCTCGCGCTCCAGTCGTTCAATTTGCTGTTGGCCACAACGACCATTTGGATCGTGGCCCGATTCAGCCCGTTCCGCCGATGGGAGAAATGCCTGCTCAGTTTCGGGTACTTCTTTCTGTACGAATACGGCGTCATCGCGCAGGACTACAACCTGATCGTGCTGCTGATGGTTTCGTTTTGTGCCCTGTACCGGCGGCGCGGTCAGTACACCTTGGGGCTGTCGGCGGTTTTGTTCTTGCTGGCCAACGCGGCGCCGTACGGTCTGCTGATCGCGCTGGTGTTCTCGGCGTTGCTGGTGTTCGACTCGACCCGCAACGGGGAAAGCCCCAACCTGCGGATGACGCCGCGCGGGCGCGTCGGTGCGGTGATTGTGCTGGCCGGACTGGCTGGTGCAACGCTGCAGTTGTTCCTTATGAAAGCGGGCCCGAACACGTCATGGAAGCATCCCCTCTCCGCTGCGGGTTTTCTCAACACGATCGTCAACGTCTGGCGAGCTTACATCCCCATCGCAGCCGGTTTCCCGTCCTTGGTGCAATGGGAGTGGGGGACGAATTTCATCGACGGGATAGCCGGAGGACAATTCGTCAAAGTGGGTGTGGCGCTCCTGCTGGTTGTCCTTTCGGCCGGCTTGCTCCTCAAACGGCCGTCCGCCCTGTTTCTGTACCTCGTGGGAGTGGGCACTCTGGTGTCGATTCAGTTTGTCGTAAATGTGGGGGCGGTCAGACACAAGGGTTTCTTGTTCCTGCTGTTTATCGCTGCCTTGTGGATCGGGAGCGACTCGGCACAAGGGCAATTGTCCAGCGTCCCGCTGCAATGGCTGGGCAGCATCTGTAACCACTGGAGGAATCCGCTTGTCGGGGGGCTGTTGGCGATCCAGGTGGTGGCGGCCGGTTATGCGTACGCGGCGGATTGGTGCTATCCGTTCTCGGGTAGCAAACAAACGGCCCAGTTCCTCCGCGACAGCGGCCTGTGGAAATTGCCAATCGTCGGAAGCCCCGAAGCACGCGCCGCCCCCATTTCAGCCTACTTGGACAAGCCGATTTACTATCCCGAGAGTTCCCGGTTCGGCAGCTATGCCGATCTAAGCCGGCCACTGGAAGAACCTCCCGATCCGCCGACCGTGCAGGCCGTGGGACGAGCGTTTCAGTTGGCCGTGAGAAAACACCAGGATGTGGTCCTGGTCTTCGGTTATCCCGTCGCCAACTTTCCCAAAACCGGCGCCCGACTTGAATCCGCACCAACGGTTGCTGATGCCACTGGCAAGCCAGCGCCGGCGGTATCCGCCACGATCACCGTCGTGAAGGAATGTCGTTCCTTCATTGACGAGCCATACTCAGTTTTTCTCGTTCGACTGGACTAGCGATGGCGGGCTTCCGACCAGAGTCACAGCCGTTCCCCTGCCCGGGCGTTTCTATCCAGGGAGCGTCCGCCAGACAGTTACGGAAGGCGTGACCGCGGTCGAGAAATGTCGGGGGGCACGGGTGCGGGAGCGGAGAACTGCGGAATCTCCGCGGAAGCGTAGGCGAAATCCTGAAGAACCGGGTTCAGCCCACCGGAGTTGCCCATGTCCAACTGGGCAACCTGTTTGTCATGGGCCTTGCCTGTAAAGACCTGCTCGACGACTGAAGAGAAATGGTCATCACACGCTGAGCTACTGTTGCACAGCGGGACCTCAGATACGAGGCCGGTGGGTTGCGCCACGGCGGTTGAAGAGCGAATCGTCAGGTCATTGGCGAGCTGATCCGTTACCGCAGAGGGATCAGTGGTCGCCGCAGCGTCATTGGCATCGTTTCCACGCGCGGTAATCGAGATTACCGCCGGCTGCAAACCGTCTTGATGCTCGCACTCGGCAGCCTTGAACTGCACCAAGGGGATACCCGAGGGTTTGTCGCCCGCTCGTGACACCGGCTCATGGATGGCCGCGAGACACGCGGGCCGGGTTGACCCGCCGGAATCAGGGTCGACAACTCGGTCTGCGATCGATTTCGTGTCGAATCCCATCCAGTAGGGCAGTTCAGTCCCGCGATTGGGATTAGTGACTTGAGCGCAGTTTGAGTCCACAAGGAAGCTCGAAAGCAACAGTGTGGCAATGACCAGGCGCAATCCCTGCCCGCCCTTCGGAACCGATGGGGTGCGGCTCAGAACCCCAAGTACCTGGCTCAATCGCTCTTTTCGAGCGGGCGCCTGTGTCCCGCGACTTATCCGTGCCCGGCGGCTGGACAGGACATCCTGCTCGTAGGGGAACAGCCAAAACAGGATCTGCCCGATGCGGCTGGTTTCGTCGGCGGCTCGTCGTGACCGTTTCATGGTTGTCCCCTTACTGCGGGGCATCGATCACCTTGGCAATTGCCGTGGATCGACCGAGCCGGCCGGCCGAAAGAAAGACTGGTTCTTGGGTGGAAATTGTTCTGCTCGACGCCGATAACGGCGACGAGACGGGCCGTTGGGGCATCAGCTGGCGGTAGCCCGGTGCGAGTTTGTGCAATATGGTGAGGGTGTCTTGCGCTTGGAGAGGCGCTAAGTCACTAGGCGAGTTCATTGCACGAGAAGGATCCGAGACTATCGCCGCTGATGCCCCTGTTCCGGCCACATTTGATGGAAATTCGTATTCATCCAGGGGCGGATTGCGTAACGCAACAATCTGACCACCCTTGGCCTGATGGGGTGTGACAGGCGGGGTCAATCTTCGCCCGTCCCGCTTGTCATGGACTAACTCAAGTTCTTCAACCATGAGCGTTCTCGCGGGCGCATTATTACTGCAACGACTGACCGTTGCACAATCGGACGGAGAACCGTTTTTGTAGTAGGACTTTTGCCGATGGGGTATAGGATTCGCCACCGGATACCCCCACGACCCGAGGCGATAACATCGCAAAAACCGTGACCGGGGCCGCTCCGCGGGAGGGCTTGGCTATCAAGGCAATACGACAGCGTGATAGAAGCGGCGGCTCAAGCCGGTCGCGCCGGGGTCGGTAATCTGATTGGTGCCGCCAATGCCGACGATCTGATCGACCAATAACATCCAATTCGGCAGGGCCAGATCGTCCTTCGTTTCGATCCGGTAGATCTTGCCCGTCACAGTTTGGAACTTGATGGTTTCACCTCCACTGACTTGTTGAATCGCGACAATCCGGAACGCGCTCGACGGCTTGGTCGGGTCGGTGCCGGCAGAAAACTCCTGCAAGTTGGTGAAGCCGTCGCCGTCAGGATCGCAGGTCGCGCACGATTGGGCATTGGTCGTGGTACCGGTGCCGGCGAAGTAGGTCTTCCGCCACAGATCGGCAATGCCGTCGCCCACACTGTCGGTCATCGTCAGTGTGACCGAGCCGGAAAACGGCGACGTGTTGCCAGCCGGGTCGGTTGCCGTGGCGGTGATGAGTTGTCCGGGCGGACCGGTCGAGGCGAGGCCCGCGCTGAAAGTGGCGGTGCCGCCGTTGGTCGTTGTGACGTCGGCTGCACCGAGGAAGGTTTGACCCTGCGCACTCGCCGCTCCCGTCGCGTTGGCGAAGAACTCGATGCGGAATGTCGCGTTGGAACTGCTGGTCAGGCTGCCGGTAACGATGGTGTTCGTGTCGACGGTCGCCGAGTCCAGAACGGGCGCCGCCTGCGATTTTTCGGAGCCGTTGAACTCGCCGATGCCGCTGCCGAGGTTCCCGTAAATCGAGTTGCCACGGATGGAGTTATTGGTCGTGGCATCATCGTACAGATCCACGCCGTCGGAGCCGTTGCTGGCGATCAAATTGCCGGCCCCGTCTCCGATGCCCCCGATCTGATTATTGCGGGCGGCGTTGAACACGACCACGCCTTGGAAGCTGTTGCCGAGCGTGATCGCGCCGGTCGGATCGAGCCCGATGGTATTCCCCTGAACCACGTTGGCATCAGTATTCGTGTCCGCGATCAAGACGCCGTACGTGCTGTTGCCGGAGATGATATTGCGGGCGCCGATGTCGCCACCGACGACGTTCGAGTGGGCGCCGCCGAAGATCTCGACGCCCGAACAACCATTGGGCGCGGTCGCCGTGCCCGCCAGGTTTAAGCCGAGATAATTCCCTTGAACGATGTTGCCACCGGTATCGGAATCGGCAATGACGACGCCCTGACAGCCATTGCCGGAAATGACGTTGCGCGCCCCGGGCGCCGTGCCGCCGATGAGGTTCGACTCCGCGCCGCTGAAGAGGCCGACGCCCGCGCCGTTCGGAATCGCCGTGGCGCCGGAGGCATCGAGACCAATGAGATTTCCCTGAACGACGTTGCCGCTCGTGCCGACACCATCGATCTCCACGCCCTGAGAGATATTGCCGGACAAGACGTTGCGGGCCGCGACGCTGCCGCCGATGGTGTTCGACTGCCCGCCGGCAAAAATCTCCACGCCCGAGTACGCATTTGCGAGGGGGGTACCGCCCGTGACGTCGACACCGATGTAATTGCCCTGGACCCGATTACCGACCGAGCCAATCCCGTCGATGGCCACGCCCTGGCTGGCATTGCCCGCAATGACGTTCCGGGCAGCCGCGCTGGTGCCGCCGATGACGTTGGAACTGGCGCCGTTAAACAGTTCGACCCCGGCATAGCGGTTCCCCATGGCGGCAAAACCAGTCGGATCGGTGCCGATAAAATTGCCCTGCACGAAGTTCGCGGAGGTGCCGGCACCATCGAGAGCAATGCCCTGAGAGTGATTGCCGGAGAGCACGTTGCCGGCACCGGCCGTGACCCCGCCGACGAGGTTCGACCGTGGGCCGGTGTTAATCTCGATCCCCGCGAAGAAATTGGAGACGACCGCGGTGCCGGCCGCATTGAGCTAGATGGTATTGGCCTGAATGACGGTGCCGTCGGTGTTGGTGCCGAAGATGACGATGCCCTGCGCGCCGTTGCCGGCGATGACGTTGCCCGCGCTGGCTCCGCCGATGAGAGTGGATCTTGCGCCGCCGCTGATCTCAATCCCGGCGAAGAAGTTGCTGATGCCGTCTGTGCCCGCGCCATTCAGGCCAATGTAATTGCCCTCAACGACGTTGGCGTCGCTGCCCGGATCGCGGATGGCGATGCCTTGTGCGTGGTTGCCCGAGATGACGTTGCGGCCGAGCACGCTGCCTACAGTATTGGAAGCGGCACCGGAATCGATGGCGACGCCCTCGTAGGTGTTGGGGACGGCCGCAGTTCCGGCGGCGTTGAGACCGATGATGTTGCCAAACACGGCATTCTGAGTGACGCCCGTGCCGCGGACCACGATGCCCTGATAGGCGTTGCCGGAAATGAGATTGCCGTCGCCGAGGCCGGTCCCGCCGACGGTGTTCGCATGCGCGCCGAGATCGATGAGGACGCCACAGAATCCGTTGGACACGGCGCTCGTTCCGGCCGGGTCCGTTCCGATGTAACAGCCGGCGAGGGTGTTACCGGTGGTATTGGTGCCTTCGATAGCAACGCCACTGCCGTTCCAGCCGTTGACGACGAGGGCGCGCACGGTGCAGTTGCTGCCGGAAAAATGGAGTCCGTTGGCGAAGACGTCCGGCAACGTGGCCGAGGAACCGTTCAACACGATCGACGGACCGTCGGGATTCGAATTGGTCGGTTCGGTGGTGCCATCGATGGTCGTGCCGTTGACCAGGCTCGGTAGACGGTCGGTCGGTTGGATGGTGAACACGTTGTTGCTGAACCCGGAATCGCTCGTGGGTATGCCGAACGTGATCGTTGTGCCGGGATGATCGAAGCCGTAATACATCGCGGTGCGCAGGCTGCCGGGACCGCTGTCCTGCGTGTTGGTGACCACGGCGCTCACGGCCGGGCCGATGCCGTAGTTCGTCGCCAGGCCTGCTCGGTCGTAGAAGCTCAACGCCGGGTCAAACAATTTGGCCCATGACGTCGAGATACTGCGAGTAGGCAGGCAGCGGCTCGATGGTGTCGAGGTTGTTGGAAATGGAAAGCGAGTTGCGGGCGTAATGCATCACCGACAGAAAGTCGTAGGGGCCGGTATTCCGTGAGTCGGTGAGCTTGACGAAGTTGCCTTCCTGGCCGGGGGCGATGTTGTTGGTCAAGATGGTCACATATGAATCGCGGTCAGAACGCTGATGTTCGTGAACCAGCCCGAGCGTGTGGCCCAATTCGTGGCAGATGGTGGCACGGTTCCAAGAGGTCGGGCCGATATCAAGGAATTGCTGGCCGCCGACCATGCCCACCGTGGAGAACCCGCCCTCAATCTCGGTGTTTTCGACGACTGTCACATAATTGGATTGGATCGTGCGCGGAATGAAATGCAGATGAGCGAACGCGGCCCATTCGCCGGCGCCGTCGAGGAACGCCTTCTGGTGGGCCGCAGAGACGTTGTTGGAAAACGTGTAATAAACATTGCCGTCCGTCCAGAGTGGCGCGGTGCCGTCAAAAGCATTGAGCGGCCTCGGCCCGCCAGCCAGTTGATTGCGCTACGCCGTCAGGTCCGAGACTTTGATGAACATGTCACCGACCTGGACCAGTTTCTGTCCCGGCGCCACGCCCGCGAGGATTTTATCGAGGACGGCGATATCCCAATCGTTTGGCCCGCCGAAGGCCGTAGCCGAAACCAAGCCGATGACCACCATTCCCACCACCCAAGGCACTCGCCTCCTCGGGCGTTTTAGCTTTCTGCGCACACGCCCCCTCCGCCAAGAGTTTTCCAAACTGCGATTCGAAGGGGAATTTATCCACGCTCGCGCAATACGCAAGCGACAACACGGAATTCTTTCCTCTACCGCGCCAGCCAACCGCCGTCCACCGCGATGGTGTACGCCTGGACGTAATCCGATGCCGGCGAGGCGAGGAACACGGCGACGCCTTGGAGGTCGGTCGGGGTTCCCCAACGCCCGGCAGGGATGCGGCCGAGGATTTCGGCGTTGCGCTTCTCGTCTTCGCGGAGCGCCTTGGTGTTGTCGGTGGCCATATAACCCGGCGCGATGGCGTTGACGTTGATGCCGTGCGGCGCGAGTTCGTTGGCCATGAGACGGGTCAACCCCATCACGGCGCTCTTGGAGGCGGTGTACGACGGCACGCGGATGCCGCCTTGGAAGGACAGCATCGAGGCGGTATTGACGATTTTGCCCCCTTTGCCTTGTTTGATCATGACTTTCGCCACCGCCTGACTGAGGAAGAACAGGGTGCGGAGATTGATGTTGATGACGTCGTCCCAGTCTTTCTCGGTGAACTCGGTCAGCGGGGCGCGCCGGATGATGCCGGCGTTGTTGAACAGAATATCGATATGGCCGAATGCTTTGAGCGTCGAGTCGATAATGTGCGGCACGCAATCGGCCTTCGACAGGTCGGCTTTGATCGTGGTGCAACGCCGGCCGCGTTTCTCCACGCCAGATTTGGTCTCCCCCTGGTCGATCACGTCCACACCTGCGATGTCGGCGCCCGCTTCGGCGAGGCCGAAAGCGATTCCCTGCCCGAGCCCGCGTCCGGCACCCGTTACGATGGCCGCTTTGCCGTCCAACTTGAATTGATCCAGAATCGCCATGTTCCTCTCACGCTCCTTGAGTTGAATTTGGTCTGTGCCCCTCACCTTGATCCTCTCCCCCGGATGACGGGGGCGAGGAGAATCCCCTCTCCCTTGCCATGTAAGGGAGAGGGTCAGGGTGAGGGTTGTCTACTCAGCCTCACCTCAACGCTTCCACCTTGATTTGATCCATGTCGGCGAACTCCTGGTTCTCGCCGCCCATGGCCCAGATGAATGAATAATGGCGGGTACCGGCTCCGCAGTGCATCGACCACGGCGGCGACAACACCGCCTGACCGTTGCGCACCACCAAGTGCCGGGTCTCTTCCGCCGGGCCCATGAAATGGAACACCACCGCGTCGGGCGCGACGTCGAAGTACAGATACACTTCCGTTCGCCGGGTATGCGTGTGTGGCGGCATCGTGTTCCAGATGCTGCCCTCTTTCAATTCCGTGAAACCCATCACCAATTGGCAACTCTTGACGCCGTTGAGATGGATGTACTTGTAGATTGTTCGCTCGTTCGCGTCACGCTGAGTCCCGAGATTGACCGGCTCGGCGTCCTTGGGAGTGGCCAGACGCGTCGGATGCGCAGCGTGCGCCGGATAACTCACGAGATAGAACCACGCCGGCGATTTCGGGTCGCCGCTGGCGAACTCGATCTTCTGGCTGCCGCGACCGATGTACAGGCAATCACGTTTCTCCAGCGAGAATGATTTGCCGTCCACGGCGATGGAACCTTTCCCGCCGATGTTGATGACGCCGAGTTCACGGCGCTCGGCGAAGTACGTCGACGCCAATTCCTTGGCCGTTCCCAGCACTAGCTTTTGGGAAGTCGGCACCACGCCGCCGACGACGGCCCGGTCCACGTCCGTGTACAGCAGTTGGACGGTGCCCGGCTGGAACAGATTCTCGATCAGGTAGCCCGCGCGCAATTCGGTGGTGGCCAGCCGAGGGTAACGCGCCGGGTCGGGTGCAAATCGGATGTCCATGGTTGCCTTTGCGGTGATTGTTCGGTTGATCGGTTGTTGGTCTCCGTGACTCGCGCCGGGAGAATATCAGGTTCGCTGGCGGGGGGCAACAGGGGAGAAGAGTTGGGGACAGAGACGCTGGTCGATCCATTCCGAACGAGTTGTAGCCGCGAGCCTGCTCAGGGACCCCGGAATTAGCGCCAAGAACGGTCAACCGCGAGCAGGCTCGCGGCTACAAGGGCCCTCGTCCGCCGGTTGGAATGTCCAGGTGCGCGCGGCGATGAACCACGACCGGAAGAATTCACTTCACAACAACTGCTTCGGCGGGCATCATCGGGCCGGGCGATGACAGGCTTTCTTTCCGTCACCGGCAGGATCGGAACAGGAAATGGAAACGTTAACACAGGCTGCGATAACTTGGGGCCCATCATGAAACACCGTTGGAATTTGATCTGGACGCTTACCGCCGTGACCATCGCAATCGCCTCGGGCGCGTACGCGCCGGCTTCGTACGCGATCGGCTGGGAATCGGTCCCGCAAATCCTGGCGCGCATCAAGGCGCCGGAGTTTCCGGCCCGGGACTTTCTCATCACCAGCTACGGTGCCGTGGCGAGCGGCACCGACGATTGCACCGCGGCCATCGCCAAGGCCATCGACGCCTGCCACGCGGCGGGCGGCGGCCGCGTCGTTGTGCCCGACGGACTGTTTCTGACCGGGGCCGTCCATTTGAAGAGCAACGTGAATCTGCACCTCGTCGACGGTGCCACGCTCAAGTTCAGTCCCGACCCGGCGAAATATCTCCCGGCGGTTTACACGCGTTGGGAGGGCGTCGAGTGCATGAATTATTCACCGCTCATTTACGCCTTCGAGCAGGAGAACATCGCGGTCACGGGCAAAGGACTGCTCGACGGCTCGGCCAGTCTCGAGACGTGGTGGGGCTGGAACAACAAGGCAGAGCGTCCCACCAAACAGGTCGCCGCGCGCAAGAAACTCATGGAGATGGGCGAAACGGGCGTGCCGGTCGAACAACGCGTCTTTGGCGACGGCTCTTACCTGCGGCCGAACTTCATCCAACCGTATCGTTGCCGGAACGTGCTCATCGAGGGCGTTACGATCCACAATTCGCCGATGTGGGAAGTGAATCCCGTACTGTGCACCAACGTCACCGTGCGCGGCGTGACGATCGTCAGCCACGGCTCGAACAACGACGGCTGCGATCCCGAATCGTGCTACGACGTGTTGATCGACGGCTGCTCGTTCGACACCGGCGACGATTGCATTGCCATCAAGTCGGGACGCAACAACGACGGGCGCCGCGTGAACGTGCCGGCGGAGAACACCATCGTCCGCAACTGCACGATGAAAGACGGCCACGGGGGCGTGGTCATGGGCAGCGAGATCTCGGGCAACTGCCGCAACGTCTTTGTCGAAAATTGCAGGATGGACAGCCCGAACCTCGACCGCGCGCTGCGGTTCAAGGACAACGCCCAGCGCGGCGGTGTCATCGAAAACGTCTTCATGCGCAACGTCGACATTGGCCGCGTGGCCGAGGCGGTGTTGACCATTGACTTTCTGTACGAGGAAGGCACCAACGGCATGTACCGGCCGGTCGTGCGAAACGTGGCGCTCGATCACGTGACCAGCCAGGGCAGCCCGCGGGTGATGTGGATCGTCGGTTATCCCGGCGCGGTGATCGACGATATCCGGTTCACGGATTGCCAATTCCGCGGTGTGCGGGCGGCGGAGATGTTGATGCACGAGGGTTCCCTGGTATTCTCCAACGTCACGATCGAGCCGGCGCAAAAAGGGCGTGCTCGCAACTCGCCAACGGCCCCATGAACCACACCCGTAGCCGAGGCGTGAGCCTCGGCCGAAGCTTACGCTTCGGCTACAGTGCCGTGTTGTTTGTTCTCAGCGTTGAGTTGCACGCGCAAACGAATCTGTTCGTCGCCGCCGACGGCAGCGCCCGGTTCAAGACGGTGCAGGAAGCCGTGATGGCCGTGCCCGCCGGCAGCGCCGACAACCCGGTCGTCATTCACCTCAAACCGGGCGTCTACAAGGAACGGATCTACATCCAACGGGAGAAACAGTTCTTCCATCTCGTGGGCGAGAACGCGGCCAGGACCGTGCTCGCGTACGATCTCCACGCCAAACTCAAGGGCCTGGACGGCGAACCGATTGGCACATTCCGCACGCCATCGACCACCATCGACGCCGACGATTTCACGGCCGAGAACATCACGTTCGAAAACTCGGCCGGGCCCATTGCGCAGGCGTTGGCGATCCGCATCGACGGCGACCGTGCGGTCTTTCGTAACTGCCGGTTCCTCGGCTGGCAGGACACGATCCTGGCGAATCGGGGCCGGCAGTATTTCGAGAACTGTTACATCGCGGGACACGTGGACTTCATCTTCGGTGGCGCGACGGCGTTCTTCGAGGGCTGTCACATTCACTGCCTGAAAGATGGGTTTATCACCGCCGCGTCGACGCCGCAGGCGCAGCGGTACGGGTTTGTGTTTTCCAACTGCAAGATCGACGGCGAACGCGGCGTGAAGACCTATCTGGGCCGGCCGTGGCGCGATTTCGCGGCGGTGACGTGGTTGAACACGGAAATGTCGGACGTCGTGCGGCCGGAGGGTTGGGACAACTGGAGACTGCCGGAACGCGAGCAAACCGTGCGGTACGCCGAGTTCAACAGCACGGGGCCGGGGGCGAATCCGTCGGCCCGGGTGCCGTGGTCGCGTCAGTTGACCGCCGCCGAAGCGATGACCCTCGTCCCGGAAAACGTACTCAACGGCCCGGACGGCTGGAATCCTGCGCCGAACCGGAAAGCTGCGGCGTCGGCAACGCCGTCTCCTTCGTTCATTTCGACGAACGCCACACTCAAGACCGACATCGAATACGGGCAGGCTGGCGGCGAGAAACTGTTGTTGGACGCCTGTGTGCCCGACGGTGACGGACCGTTTCCCGTGGCGATCATGGTGCACGGCGGCGGCTGGACCGGCGGCGACAAGGAACGCGACCACGTTCCGGTCCTCGAGGCGCTGACCGCCGCGAAGTTCACCTGGTTCTCGATCAACTACCGGCTCGCACCCAAATATCATTGGCCGGCCTGCTTGGACGACGTGGAAACGGCGATCCGCTGGGCCAAAACGCACGCCGCGGAATACAAAGGCGATCCCCAGCACATCGCCCTCATCGGGTACTCCGCCGGCGGACACCTCGTCTGCCAGGCCGTCGTGACCGGGAAAGACGACATCCGCGTTCAAGCCGTGGTCGGCCTCGCGCCTCCGACCGATCACGTGGCCGATTCCGAGCGGCGCGGCGGTCTGAGCCCTTCGATGAGGAACCTGGTGGATCGACCCAAGGAGATGGACGAACAGTCCCGGGCGATTCTTCGCGGGATTTCCCCGATCAACTTCGTCAAACCCGGTCTGCCGCCGTTCCTGTTGATTCAGGGCACGGCCGACAAGAGCGTCCCGTACGAGCAGTCGGTGAATTTCCAGGCAAAACTGAAGGAAGCCGGCGTGCCGTGCGAACTCATTACCATCACGGGCGCACCGCATCGGCTCACCGAGTGGGACAAGTTCGACCCAAGTTATCGGGAAAAGATGATCGCCTGGCTGAAACAAACGCTGGGAATCACCGCGGCCGGCAACGCAACTTCGCCGGTCAACCAATCCGACGCAAAAATCAAGATTGTGTTGGTGGGGGATTCGACGGTGACCGATGCGAAAGGCTGGGGCCCGGGATTCGAGAAGCGGCTGAAGCCGGGCGTAGCCTGCGTCAATTGGGCGAAGAGCGGGCGCAGCTCGAAGAGCTACATCAACGAGGGTTGGTGGGAGAAAGCGCTGGCTGAAAAACCCGATTACGTGCTGATTCAGTTCGGCCATAACGATATGCCCGGCAAAGGACCCGACCGCGAGACTGACCCGGCCACGACGTACCCGCAATTCATGGCCCGGTACGTCGACGAAGCCCGCGCTGCGGGGGCGAAACCGGTTCTGGTAACGTCGATGACGCGTCGACATTTCACGCCGGAGGGCAAGATCGAGAGCGATCTGGTGCCGTACGTCGAGGCAGTGAAAAAGCTGGCAGCAGAGAAATCGGTTCCCTTGATTGATCTGCATGCCCGCAGCATCGAGGTGTTGGATCGGTTGGGCCCGCAGGCGAGCGAGGAATTCGATTTTTCTCCGCCCCCATCGACAAATCAGGAACCAGCGAAAGCGGGGCCGGCCAAGCTGGACAACGGGAAGCCGGACAAAACGCATCTGTCGCCAAAAGGCGCCGACGTGATGGGCGCGTTGGTGGCCGAGGACCTAAAGAAAGTGGAACCCGAGTTAGCTCCGTACATTCAATAATGCCATGCATGCTCTCAAACTGTTGTTCATCGCGTTGCTCGCATCAACTCTGACGGTTCAAACCGCCGACGTTCTTGCCGAGAAGCCGTCGGCCACCACGATCAAGCCGGACATCACCGTTGCTGTGGATGGCAGTGGAAACTTCAAAACGATCCAGGAAGCGCTCGATTCCATCCCGCGCAATAACCGGCAGCGAATGATCGTCTTCGTCAAGGACGGCGTCTATCACGAGAAGGTGCGGATCGATCCCAGCTTCGTCACCCTGCGCGGCCAGAGCCGGCAAGGAACCCGCATCGAATTCGCACAGGGCGCCGATGAGTTCGCCCGGCAGCCCGATAAGCTCGGACGCGCCGTGGTCAACATCGACGGCAGCGATTGTGTTCTCGAGGATCTCACCATCAAGAACACCCAGGGCATCATCGGCCCGCATGCGTTTGCCGTTTACGGCCTCGGCGATAAGACCGTGATCGTGGACTGCGACGTGTTGAGCGACGGGGCGGATACGCTCGCGTTGTGGGGCGTCGGGAACGGGTCGTACCAGGCGCGGCTCAACATCCGCGGGTCGGTCGATTTCGTCTGTCCGCGCGGCTGGTGCTACATGACCGACTGCACGTTCTACGAGGTCAACCCACAGGCGCACGCGGCCATCTGGCACGACGGCAGCAAGAACAAGGACATGAAGTTCGTCCTGCGCAACTGTCGGTTCGACGGCGTGGCGAACTGGATTCTGGCCCGGCATCACCACGACGCGCAATTCTTTCTGCTCGACTGTACCTTCTCGAAAACCATGAGAGACCTGGCGCCGAAACGCGTCGTCTATCCGCTGGAAGGCGACAAGCCCAGCCCGAACGACGACGGGAGAAACCAAGCTCTGAACGCCAGCAACATCTGGGGTGAACGCGCCTACTTTTACAACTGCCGCCGCGTCGGCGGCGGCTACGCTTGGTTTAGCAACAACCTGTCGTCCGCACCGGGCGCTCCCAAACCCGAACAGATCACCGCCGCGTGGACGTTCGGCGGCAAGTGGGACCCGGAGCGAAAAACCGGTCCAACGATCCTGAAGGTCCATCCGCAGGGCCAGGAGATCACGCTCGGCTTCAGCGAGAACGTCACGGTCAAAGGCAAGCCGCGACTGGCGCTGCGCGGAGGCGGTTTTGCGGATTACAAGTCCGGGAGCGGCGGAGACGTGCTGGTGTTCACAGTTCCCGAAGGCAACCACGGCGAGGTGGGGGCCGTAGATCTGCATGGGGGCGCGATCATCGCGTCGGACGCCTCGGCCACGATCCGTGCGGCGGATTTGGCATTGCCGAAACAGCCGTGAGTAATGAAAATGGGTCTCACGCGCTTGCCAAGCGCGCTTACCAGGATTGTAGCCGCAGGCTTTAGCCTGCGCGGGAAAGACGCACCCGTGAAGGGTGCCGCTACCGGGAAAAGGGTTCTGTTAGGCCTCCTCCTTCTCGCGATCGGGCACGCATCCCATGCCCAAACTTCAGCGGTCATCTCCTCTGAGTTCATCTACGAACGCGCTCCGTATCCGCAGTGTCATGCCTCGACTATTGCCGAGGTCGCCCCGGGAAAACTCGTCGCGGCCTGGTTTGGCGGCACGCGCGAGCGCGCCCCTGACGTCGGCATCTGGCTGGCGCGACAGGAAGAGGGACGGTGGTCCGAGCCCGTCGAGGTCGCCAACGGCGTGCGGCCCGACGGCACGCGCTATCCAACGTGGAACCCCGTGCTTTTCCAGCCGCCGACGGGCCCGTTGGTGTTGTTCTACAAGGTGGGACCTTCGCCAAACGAATGGTGGGGGGCGATGATGACCTCGGCGGACGGTGGAAAGACATGGAGCAAATCCCGCCGCTTGCCTGACGGGGTTCTCGGGCCGATCAAGGACAAGCCCGTGGTGCTGGCCGACGGCGCTTGGTTGTGCCCGTCGAGCACCGAGAGCACCAGTGCAGGCTGGCAGATCCATTTCGAGCTCACACGCGATGCCGGCAACACGTGGGAAGTCATCGGCCCGGTCGAGAAAGGGAAGGACCGCGTGTTCGACGCCATCCAGCCGACGGTGCTGTTCCACCGGGACGGACGGCTCCAAGCGCTCTGCCGGACGCGCAACGGCGTCATCGCGACGACCTGGTCGAAAGACGGCGGCAAAACCTGGAGCGCACTGGAGGCAATCAGCTTACCCAACCCGAATTCGGGTATCGACGCCGTCACGCTGGCCGATGGCCGTCAGCTTCTGGTTTACAATCAATCTGCGCCACCCTCGGAGCAGCCGACCAAAGGAGTCCGCTATCCGCTCGACGTGGCCCTGTCGTCCGATGGCGTGAACTGGCGGCACGTTCTCACACTGGAGAGCGAGCCGTGCGAGAACGGCTACGCGTATCCCGCCGTCATCCAGACGTCCGATGGCTTGGTGCACGTTACGTACACGTGGAACCGCCAGCGCATCAAACACGTCGTCCTCGACCCGAAGGCATTCGCAGCGGGAGACGAGCGCTCGGGGTCCGACACCTCCCTTCGCGTCGTCGATCTGCGGTGCGAGTTCTCGGCCGATCCGCTGGGCATCGACGTCGCCCAGCCGCGGCTGTTCTGGCGCGTCGAAAGTCCGGAGCGCGGGCAACGGCAATCCGCTTGGCGGGTCCTCGTGGCGTCATCGCCCGAATTGCTCGCGCAGGATCGCGGTGATTTGTGGGACAGCGGACGCGTGGCCTCGGAGCAAACGACCTTTGTGCGTTACGCCGGGGCCGCGCTGACGTCGTCGCAACGGGTGTTTTGGAAGGTCCGGGCGTGGGATCGTGATGGCCAAGCCACGCCGTGGAGCGAGCCGGCGACGTGGACGATGGGATTGCTGGCCGCCGCCGATTGGAAAGCCGCTTGGATCGCCGGCCGCGGCGCCACTGAATCGCTGTTGTTGCGACACGAGTTTTCCGTGCGCCCTGGACTGCGCCGGGCAATCGTGCACGTCTGCGGTTTGGGTCAGTACGAACTCGCGTTCAACGGTCAGAAGGCCGGCGAAGATCTGCTGGCGCCTGGTTGGACCGATTACGACAAGACGACGCTGTACGACACGCACGACGTCACCGCGCTGCTGCACGAGGGAACGAATGCCGTCGGACTCGTTCTCGGCAACGGCATGTACAACGTCGTCCGCCGGAATCGATTCGCGAAGTTCACCGGCTCGTTCGGGCCGTTGCGGGCGATTCTGCACCTGCGGCTGGAGTATGCCGATGGCGCGGTCGAGTTTGTCGGCACGGATGAGACGTGGCGGACGAATCCGGGGCCGATTACGTACAACAGCATCTACGGCGGTGAGGATTGCGATGCCCGGCTGGAGCCCGCGGGTTGGGATCGTCCTGGTTTCGACGACCGCCCCTGGCCACGCGCGGTAGCCGTCATCGGCCTTGGCGACACCTTGCGTGGCCACAGCGTCGGGGCCGAGCCGCTCCGGGCTATCGAGACCCGCCAGCCCGTCGCGGTGCGGAATTTCACGGACGGCACCGCCGTTTACGACCTCGGGCAAAATGCCTCCTACATGCCGCGGCTTCGGGTGAGCGGGCCGGCGGGCAGCACGGTGCGGCTGACGCCGGCCGAAATCGTCAACGACGACGGCCGGATCAATCGCAGCACGATGGGCAGCGCGAGCCGGGGCAGTTCCTGGTGGGAATACACCAAGGCAACCGATGGTGAGGAGACTTGGTTTCCGCGGTTTTATTACGTCGGGTGTCGCTACCTGGAAGCGCGCGGCCGGCCGGCCGGGGCTGGCGGCGAACTTCCCTGCATCAAATCGCTGGAAGGCGTGATCGTTCATTCCAGTGCCGCGCCCGTCGGCGATTTCGCCTGTTCCAACGAGCTGCTGAACCGCATCCGCAATCTGGTTCGCTGGGCGCAACGCTCGAACATGGTTTCCATCCTCACCGATTGTCCGCACCGGGAGAAACTGGGTTGGCTCGAGCAATATCACCTGAACGGACCGGCGCTCCGCTACGAGTTCGATCTGGCCCGGCTGTTCACCAAAGGGATGAACGACATGGCCGACGCCCAAACCGACGATGGTCTCGTGCCGAACATTGCGCCGGAGTATACGAAGTTCAGAGGCCCATTCCGGGCCGCGGTCGAGTGGGGCAGCGCCTGTATCATTGTGCCGTGGCAGCAATACCAGTTCACGGGCGACCGCGATCTGCTGCAAAAACATTACGGCGCCATGAAGCGGTATTTTGCCTGGGTCGAACGAGGCGCGACGAACGACGTTGTTCGGGAGGGCCTCGGCGACTGGTATGACCTTGGCCCGAAAAAACCGGGCGCGGCGCAACTCACGCCGCCGGCGGTCACGGCCACGGCGTTTTATTATCGGGACGCGTGGATTCTCTCGCAGGTTGCCGACCTGCTCGGCCATGCCGACGAGGCGAAGGACTTTGCCGCCCGGGCGTCGCGGATTCGCACCAGTTACAACCGGCATTTCTTCAGCCGCGACAAGAGCAGTTATGCCACCGGCTCGCAATGCGCCAACGCGCTGCCGCTCGTCTTCGGAATCGTCGAACCACAGGATCGCGATGCCGTCCTGGTGTCCCTCGTGCGCGACGTGGAGTCGGGCGGCTACGGCGTGACGGCGGGCGATGTTGGTTTCCGTTTTCTTCTGCAGGCGCTCACGCTCGGCGGCCACGCCGACGTGGTCTGTCGCATGATCGATCAAGACGAGAAGCCGGGTTACGGTTATCAATTGAAGATGGGCGCGACCAGCCTGACCGAATCGTGGGATGCCAACCGGTTTTCCTCGCACAACCATTTCATGCTCGGGCAGGTCACCGAATGGTTCTACAAAGACCTCGCCGGCATCGCCTGCGATCCCGGCGGGGCGGGCTTCAAGAAAATCGTTATCGAGCCCCACCCCGTTGGTGACCTCAAATGGGTTGAGGCGACGTACCGGTCAATCCACGGGCCCATCGCCGTGCGCTGGGAGCGCAATGGTGAACAGTTCGTCCTGAAAACCACCATCCCCGCCAACACCAGTGCCACGGTCGTGTTGCCCGCTCGCCAGGGCGCCTCGGTCCGGGAAGGTGGCGTGCCCGTGGAACGGAGCCCCGGAGTGACATTTCTCCGGCGCGAGGGGGACCGCCTGGTCTTTCGGGTCCAGTCGGGAAGTTACGCCTTCGAATCCCGGTGGTGAGGCTGTTTTTTGGTGCGCGTCTGACGCTGCCCGACTGGCGGGGCCCGGCACGGGGCGCTCCGGCGCGACGAGGCTTGTGCCGCTCGCACCAATCGGAAATCATCGGAAATCAAGTGTTGCCTCGACGACGAAGCATGGTTACTATGTCACGCAGCGAGTTTGTCAACGCTCTCAACAAGAGGAAACGATCATGAATCTTCCGCAACCTGTTCCACTTGGGCTCAAAAAATCGTTCGGTTTTGGCGACCGGCTTGGCTTGGCGACGCCGGGGCATTACGCCGCGGCGAAGAAATTCGATTTCGCCCCGATTTTTGCCCAGCAATCCATCCGCGAAATGGAGCGCACGCAACGTCCGCCCGAGGAAGTGATGAAGGCGGCGCAGACCGCGCTGGCCGAACTCGGCTACACCAAACCGTGGGGTGCCGACGCCGACCACCTCAAATTGCCGGAGCACGTCGAGCGCACGGCCCGAGCTGGCTTTTGCTTTTTCACGATCGACCCATCGGCCCATGTCGGCAAGGGATCGCTGACGCCGGAAATGGAGTCGGCCTACGTGGGTAAGAAGTTCGACGTGCCGGGCCTGCGTACCGTGCAGTTCGATCGTGCCGCGGTCCAAAAGGCGGCGGTGAAATACGGCGCCGCGTTGGAGCACGTCGGCGTGATGGGACGGCAAATCACCAAGTCGATGGGCTCCCGGCCGTTTGAGATCGAGGTCAGTGTGGACGAAACCGACGAGCCGACGAGCGTGCCCGAGCATTTGTTCATCGGCTTGGAGCTCAAGCGGCACAAGGTGCCGAACGTCGTGAGTGTCGCGCCGCGCTTCATCGGGGATTTCGAGAAGGGGATCGATTACAAGGGCGACCTGAAGAAATTCGAAGCGTCGTTGCGCGAGCACGTGGCCGTGGCGAAGTTCTGCGGTCCCTACAAGATCAGCGTCCACAGCGGCTCGGACAAATTTGCGGTCTACCCGATCGTCGGGCGGGTGTGCGGCGAGTTGCTGCACGTCAAGACGGCCGGCACGAATTACCTGGAAGCGTTGCGCGTGGTGGCGCGCTCGGATGCGAAGCTGTTTGCCGAGATTGTCGAGTTTTGCCGCGGACGGTTCGACACCGACCGTGCCAGCTATCACATTTCGGCCACGCTCGACGGAGTGCGCGCGTTGCCGAAGTACAGCGGCCCGAAGGACGAGCCGAAATTCCTGGACGAAGTCACTGGTCGCCAGTTGCTGCACGTCACGTTCGGTTCGGTGCTCACCAATCCGAGCTTCAAGCCGCGCATCCTCGACATTCTCCGGAAACACGCGGATCTGCACAAAGAGTTACTCGAGAAACATCTCAGCAAGCATTTGTCGCTGCTCAGCAAGGGCTGAGTTACACTTCGAGGCTTTATGAAACGCAAACCAGTCACGGGCGCATCCGCGCCGGCGCGCTCGGGTTCCGCTTCGCGCGCCCAGACGTTTCTCACCGAGGATTTTCTCCTCCACAACGACGTGGCGCGCGAGTTGTATCACGAGCACGCCAGGCACGAGCCGATCTACGATTATCATTGCCACATTCCGCCCGACCAGGTTGCCGCCAACAAACAGTTCCGCAATCTGTACGAGGTCTGGCTGGCCGGCGACCATTACAAGTGGCGGGCCATGCGCTCCAACGGCGTGCCGGAGAAATATTGCACCGGCGACGCCAGCGACTGGGAGAAATTCCTCGCCTACGCTCGCACCGTGCCGTACACGCTGCGCAACCCGCTGTACCACTGGACGCACCTCGAGCTGAAGATGTATTTCGGCATCACCAAATTACTCGACGAGTCCACCGCGAAGGAGATCTGGGACGAGGCGAACGAGAAGCTGCAGTCCCTGCCCGTCCACGAAATCCTCCGTCGCAGCAAGGTGGCGTTGATTTGCACGACGGATGACCCGACCGACAACCTGGAGCAACACGAGAAAATCCGCGCCAGCCGGAAGTGTCCGGCGCGCGTTTACCCGGCGTATCGCCCCGACAAGGCGCTGAACATCGATCAGCCGGTGGCATTCAACACGTGGGTGGACAAACTCGCCGCGGCGAGCGGCGTCGAGTGCAGCAGTCTGCAGAATTTGTTGGCGGCGCTCAGCAAACGGCTTGATTTCTTTCACGAGAACGGGAGCCGTCTGGCCGACCACGGCCTGTGCACCTGTTACCCGGTGGATTGCACGCAAGCCGAGGCGGCGCGCATCTTCGCCGAGGCGCGCGCGCGCCGGCAGGTCAGCCGCGAGGAAGCCGACAAGTTCCGCGGCTTTCTCCTGCTCTGGCACGGCGAACAATATCACGCCCGCGGCTGGGTGATGCAGTTCCACCTCGGCGCGCTCCGCAACAACAACACGCGGCTCATGCGCACGCTGGGCCCCGACACGGGATTTGATTCCATCGGCGACTGGCCGCAGACGGAAATGTTGTCGCGGTACCTCGACAAGCTCGACCAAGCCAATCGGCTGACGAAAACGATCCTCTACTGCCTCAACCCGAGCGACAATTACGCGTTCGCGACGATGCTGGGCAATTTCCAGGACGGCAGCGTGCCCGGCAAAATCCAGTTCGGCAGCGGCTGGTGGTTTCTCGACCAGATCGAGGGCATGAAGTGGCAGATCAACGCGTTGTCGAACCTCGGTTTGCTCAGCCGGTTCGTCGGCATGCTCACCGATTCACGGAGCTTCCTCAGCTACAGCCGGCACGAGTATTTCCGGCGGCTCCTGTGCAACATGATCGGTACGGACGTGGTCAACGGCGAGATGCCGCAGGACATGAAGCTGCTCAGCACCATGGTGCGCAACGTCTGTTTCCACAACGCCAAGAGCTATTTCCCGATGGAACCCGCCAGTCTCTGAGTGGGCTGCGCCTACGGCACCAAGCGGATCCGGTAGAATCGCGACGGCGTATTGGTCGCGCCGCCTTCGTCCAGGTAATGATTCGTCGCGTCGCCGTTGCCGGGGATGATGATATGCGGTGGCGTGGTGATGTCTAGGAAATTGGTGGTGTAGCCACCGGTCTCATCGCCGCTACTTGCCTGCACGGCGTTGGTCCTCCCGCCGGCCGTGGTCCAGGTGATCAGCACGTCGTCCCCCGTTTTTGTGGCGGAGACGATTCTCAAGCTCGACAAAGCACTGGTGGGATCGGTGCCGGCGAGAAACTCGGCCAGGTTGTTTTGGCCGTCACCGTCGGGATCCGCCGTGTCGGCGGCTTGTGGACAGTCGATGCAGCCGAAGTAGTGCATTTGCCACGCTTGGGACGGCGTGAACACCGTGATCGGATTGTTCGACGCGGTCAGGCTGGCGCCGGCCAGATTACTGGCCACCAGCGTGACGGTGTATGTATCCGCTGTGGCGTAGGTATGCGTGAAACTGGCGCTGCTTTCCGTGTTGGTTGTGGCGCCATCGCCGAGGTCCCAGAACAAACTGAGTGGCTCAAAGCCGGTCGAGGCGTCGGTGAACATAACGGTCAAGGGCGGCGAGCCGTTGGTCGGGCTGGCTGTGAACGCAGCGAGCGGTAGATGGCCCGCACCCGCGTTGTTGGTGACGACGACTGCGAGGCCGGTGGCACTGTCCAGCGTGTAATCATAGGGAGGCGTGAAGACGGTCGAGTTTGAAGCCCAGGTGGGGACGGTGGTGCCGTTCGTGAACACGTTGCCGTCATTCCAGTGGATCAATCCTTGTTGGTCGCTGGAGCTGTAGTTCTTCCAAATATTGGTGACATGATCAAAAGAGTTGTTCTCGAGCAGTATCTGGCAGTCAGTACCCACCCCCACGCAATAATTGTTGTTCGAGCAATCATAGTAGTTGTCGTAGACGTGGTTCAGGCCGAACCGCACCCGGGGCATTCGCTCCTGGCACAATGGGCCCCACCAGTTATGATGGAACGTGACGTGCAACGTGCCCAGGTCGTTGGTCAACGCGTCGTCAGACCCCACGAGGTTGACGAACCGATGGGAGCCCTGGGTGATATAGAAGAACTTGCACCAGGAAACGGTGACGTAGTCGGCCTGTTCGGTGACGTCCACTTCGCCGTCGCTGCAGTCGTAGAACGTGCAGTGGTCCACCCAGACATGATGGGCGCCATTGTCGATCGTGATGCCATCGCTGCCGAACGGGTCGGAGATGAAGAGGTTGCGGAAAACGATGTTGCTGACGGTCGGGCCGCTCAGCTTGAGTCGACCGATGAAAGTCGCATTGGTGCCCAGGCCGATAATGGTTTTGTCGGCTGCCAAGCTGAGGCCGGCAGAGATGTTGGTGGTGATGGTGCCGACGATCTGCACGACGTACGGCACATTCGTCTTGGCGTAGCTGGCGAAATCGACCTCGTTGCTGACCGTGACGGTGGGGCCGGCTTGGCCGCCCGTGGTGTCCCCGTTGACCGTGGCATAGCCATCCGCCGCCCGTGCCGAGGAACACGTTGCGGCAACCAGCCCTGTCAGGGCCACCGGTATCGCTCGGCGAACCTTACGCGCGAGAACCAAAAGCGCCTTCATGGGAATCTCCCGGCTGTGATTCTTTCCCTTCCGCAGTATCAGACGCACCCACCGCGAGGTGGACGACGTGCGCACGGCGTTCCCGTTGCGCACACCATAATCGATCCGGCGTGACCGGTAAAGCCGGAACTCTCGCCGGACCGAGCCGATGCTAGGGCACCAACCGGATCCGGTAGAATCGCGCTGGCGAATTGGTCGCGCCGCCCTCGTCAATATAGTTCGTGGTCACGTCTCCACTGCCGCCGATGATGATGTGCGGCGGTGCGGTGATGTCCAAGAAATTGGTGGTGTAGCTACCGGTCGAGTCGCCGTTACATGCCTGCACGGCGTTGGTCCGGCCGCCGGCCGTGGTCCAGGTGATCAACATGCTGTTCCCCGTCTGCGTGGCGGAGATGATTCTCAAGCCCGACAAGGCGCTGGTAGGATCGGTGCCGGCGAGGAATTCGTTGGTGTTACTGATCCCATCGCCATCGAAATCCGCGTCGCCGCCACAGAGCGCGCAATTGGTGCTGTTGAAGTACTGGAGTTGCCATGATTGAAATGCCGTGAGCACGTTGATCACGTTGTTTGACACCAGCGTGCTCGTGCCGACGGAATTGCTGGCGGTCAACGTCACGGTGAACGTGCCAGCCGGGTACGCATGTGTGAAGTTCGCACCCGCAGCCGTGTTGGTGGTTGTGTTGTCACCGAGGTCCCAGAACAGACCGGTCGGCGACCCGCTGGATGCATCGGTGAAAGTCACGGTCAACGGTTCCGTACCCGAGGTCGGACTGGCGGTGAAACTGGCCGTCGGCGATGAGCCTCCGCCGGCCGAGGTCAGCGTCGCGTACGCGCTGGTGACAGGGCCGACACTGTTGCTTACGATTACGGAATAGGTACCGATGTCGGACGGCTGCACGTTGGTGATTGTCAGGGTCATATTGGTGCCGCCGGCCACCGGCGAGTTCGTATTGAAACACCACTGGTACCACAGGGGCAGGCTGCCGTACGCGGTGACATTGAGCGTGACATTCGTCTGCCCGTTGGTGACGGATTGGCTGAGCGGGTTGACATCGATCATCGGCGCGGTGTCGGGATACGTAGTCGCCAGCCAGTTGGTTTTGTCCCAAGTCAGCACGCCGGCGCCCGCGCCGGCGGTGGGGCTGGTGAGGATGTCGTGGAGCTGACTCGGGTCATGCATGGTGTAGGTATACGGCAATTGACCGTTGGTCGTATTCCACGAGAAGGCGAAGCCGTTGGTGGAAGCCTGGGCTGGTCCAAAACACGAAAAACCGAGGGTGTTGGTGCTGTCACCTTGGTAATTCGTCGCTGAGCCGCCAACGACGTCCATATGGTAAATGGAGTCGAGCGCCATGATTTTGCCGGTGTAGGCTGGATTGTTCGTATCGGTCTGATTGTTGCGCAACGGCCAGAGGCAATCGATATAGACCGATTTTTCGACAAGGACGGCGCCGTTCTCGGTGGAGATGCTGCCGTTGACGGGAGGATTGAAGCTGTAGTTGTTGTTGAGGTTGGTCCAACTCGCCGGGGTCATTGCATCCGCAACGGCATCGCGCAGGTGCTTGGCGGCCAACACCGACGTATCGTCAACATAGATATTGTAATCGTGTGCATTGCCCGCCCGCAACCGCGGCATGCAGCGGTCCCAGACCCCTTCGACCAGTTGATGGTGGAAGGTCATCGACAACGTCGCATTGTTCGAGTCGAGGTCAGACTGACCCGCCAGGTGCGTCTTGTCGTGCGCTTGCATGATTTGGACGATGTCGGTCGTGCTGTAACCGTTTGTGCGCAGGAAATTGTACATCGCGTAGTTGGACTTGTTGGATTCCAGGGCGTTGATTTGTTGCCAGACCCAACTGTTGGGATTGGTCGCACCGTCATCCCCCACATACTTGTTCCAGGAAAACGTCACGTGCGAGACGCCGGCCTTTTGGTCGACGACGCCATCGTAGGACTTGGTGAACGTGCAATGGTCGATCCAGAGGTTGCTGACCGCGCCGCCGTTGCCGACGGTGATGAAGTCCCAATCGTTCCTGTCGTATTGTCCCTTGGTGTTTTCGTCCCATTCCCAATTCTCATCGAACTTCAAATTGCGGACGATGATGTTGGTACAACTTTTGATGTTGAAGTTGCAGTGCTTGATGGTGGCGCCGTTGGCCGAGAAAATCGTGAGACCGCCTCTGGGTTTGATATCGATCAGGCTTTCGCCGGTGTTCAGGAGAACCGGGTGCAACAGCGGCGTGTTGTTCTGGCGGAACGGGCCGACGGCCTGCACCGCCGAGCCGACTTCATTCCAGCCGAGGCTCAAGTCGTTCATGATCTCGATGACCTTGACCGAGCCATTGGTCTTGTAAGCGGACTGGAGGGCGTTGGCGAAGCCGAGCGCGTTCGTGACTTTCACGTAGGACGGGTCAGTTTCGGGGATCACGCCGCCGCCAGTGGTCGCGTTGCCGAAACCGGTCAGATTGTACCAGCTCCTGACGACCGGCACGGCGCCAGAACCGGACAAAGGTAGTCCGAAAAGAATGGTCAATGCGGAAGTAACTATCAATAGGCGTTTTATCATAAATCGTTCCCTTCGCACCTAAAGGATATGCGGACCCCGATAAAACCGCCCGAAGGAAGCCACTGCTAACGTCGCGCGGAACGTCCGAACCGAATGCATTCGCATCGTATTCTACATCGGTTCACAACCGCTACTTTGGTGCTAACTTTGGCCGCATAGTAGCGGATTCCGCGAGGATAGTCAACGACATAGCCCACAACCCGTCGGAACCGGTTGGTGCATAGCAACAAGCCGTTGTAGATCGGGGGCTGCGCCCAGTATGTTTGGATCGTTCCTCAGGGGAGCGAGTGGCCCGCGGGGCTTAATGCCGTTCCCAACCGCCGACAAAGGCGTCCACGCACCGGGCAAACTCACGCGAGTACCCGCCTTCCAGTACGGCGAAGCACGGCAATGACCGCGAGCCACTGGCCGTGGCCTTCGGTGGCCTTGTGAAATCAGCGATTCGCCGCCCGATGTCACGGAACGTTTCGACCTCCAGTCCCATGTGTGTAATCGGATCGTCCTTGTACGAGTCAAATCCGGCGGACACGGCCAGCAAATCGGGTTGGAAATTGCGGATCCGGTCGAAACCGTCAACGAGCGCGGCGAGGAATTGTTCCGGGCCCGTGCCCGGCGGGAGCGGGTAGTTGAGGCAGTTGGCGTCGGTTGTCGTGCCCGTACCTGGATAACACGGCGATTGATGTAGCGACACGTACAGCACGCGCTCGTCGCCGCGGAAGATGTCCTCGGTTCCGTTGCCGTGGTGACAATCGAAATCGAGGATGGCAACTTTGCGAACGGTCTTTTCGAATTGCGGCCCTGGCCCCTCAGCGTCTCGCAGGCTCGGCTTCGGATTTCGGATGTCGAGATTCTTCGCTACCGCGATGGCGATGTTGTTGAAATAGCAGAACCCCATGATGCGGTTGCGCTCGGCGTGATGCCCCGGCGGGCGCATCAGGGAGAACGACGGTTGGCCTGTCAGCGCGTGTTCGGCAGCGAGGATGGCTCCGCCCGCCGCCAGCTTCGCGATCTCGAAGATGTTCGGAAAAACCGGCGTGTCGGCGTCGGAAAACGTCCCCGTGCGCACGGCGTCGAGCATCTCGCGGGTATGAACCCGCAGGATGTCCACGTCCGCGCACGGCTCGGGAGCGGTCCACGTGTGGAATTCCTTGTGCAGTTGGGCAACCGCGGCGCGCACGCGCTCCGGGGTCTCGGGGTGGCCCGGTGCGGCGTAGTCCAGGCAGCGCGGCGAGTAGACGATGTTCATTCCCGGTCAGTAATCCTGGAGCGGGTCGCGCTCGTAAAGATGGCCGTGAGTCGACTCCGACAGTTTCTTCTGGAGATCGGCGGGGGTTTGTTCAAACGCCGCGCAACCCGCCACGAGCGCCAACAACCCCGCCATCAGTAAGGCCTTCATGCTCGTCTTCGCTCAGTATAACAGTACCGCCGGCTTGGCGCAAACCTATCTGTTGCAATGGCCCGGGCGCTATGCTACGTTCGAACGGTTTACGTCTCTTATGGACGAGAAAAACGACAAGAAGGGCCGAATTCCCCGCTTCAAGCGTCCCGGCGACGGGCGTGACCCGCGGTTCCCCGTGCGGGTGATGCTCCTGTGGCTGGTCGTCCTGATCATGGTGCCGTTGTTCCTCAAGGTGCGACAGCTCCAGCAGGACAACGTCGAGGAAATCACTTACGGCCAACTCGAGCAGAAGGTCGAGGACGGCTTGGTGAAAAACGCGACGGTCGTATCCGGGGCGGGCTCGCTTGATACCATCAAAGGCGAATACGAAGTGGCGGGCAAGGCCGGCACCGAAGCGAGGCGGGTCAAGTTCGCTGCCAAGGTCAAGTACAGCGACGACATCCGCAAGTTCTTCAAGGATCACAACATTTCGCTGGAATACACCGAGGCGAACCAATTCTGGATGCAGTTTCTCGTCGGGGCGCTGCCGTGGATCTTGTTCCTGGCGCTGCTTTATTTCTTCGTTTTCCGTCAGATCAAACTGGCCGGTAAAGGGGCGATGAGCTTTGGCAAATCGCGCGCGCGGATGCTGAGCCGCGACAAGAACAAGGTCACTTTCAAAGACGTCGCCGGGATGCAGGAAGCCAAGGAAGAAGTCGAAGAAATCATCCAGTTCCTGAAAGACCCGAAGAAGTTCCAGCGGCTGGGCGGGCGCATCCCGAAGGGCGTGTTGATGGTCGGCCCGCCAGGAACGGGCAAGACGCTGCTGGCCAAGGCCATCGCCGGCGAGGCGGACGTGCCGTTCTTCTCGATCAGCGGCTCGGACTTTGTCGAGATGTTCGTCGGCGTCGGTGCCAGCCGCGTGCGCGACATGTTTGAGCAGGGCAAGAAGAACGCGCCCTGCCTGATTTTTATCGACGAGATTGACGCGGTCGGCCGCTCGCGTTTCAGCGGGATCGGCGGCGGCCATGACGAGCGCGAGCAGACGCTGAATGCGTTGTTGGTCGAGATGGACGGGTTCGACACGCAGGAAGGAGTCATTATCATTGCGGCGACCAACCGTCCCGACGTATTGGACTCCGCGCTGCTGCGTCCGGGTCGCTTCGATCGCCAGATCGTGATCGACATGCCCGATCTGGTCGGTCGCGAAGAGATTTTGAAAGTGCACGCGCGCAACGTGAAGCTCGCCAAGGACGTGGATTTCAAGGTGATCGCCCGCGGGACGCCCGGGTTTTCGGGAGCCGATCTCGCCAACCTGATCAACGAAGCTGCTCTGCTGGCCGCGCGCCGCGACAAAAAGGGCGTCGGCATGGACGAACTCGAAGAAGCCCGGGACAAGGTCCGCTGGGGCCGCGAGCGTCGCAGCCGGGTAATGGACGAGAAGGACAAGAAGGTCACGGCTTACCATGAGGCTGGGCACGCGCTGGTGATGAACAAGCTCGAGTTCACCGAGCCGCTGCACAAGGTCACGATCATCCCGCGCGGGATGTATCTGGGCGCCACGTTTTCGTTGCCCGAAAAGGACAAGTATCACGAGAGCAAGAAACAGTTGCTCGACGAGATCGCCGGCATCATGGGCGGGCGCATTGCGGAGGAGATGACCTTTGGGGATTGCACGAGCGGCGCGGCGGGCGACATCAAACAGGCCACCCATATCGCCCGCAAAATGGTGACCGAATGGGGCATGAGCGAGGCGATCGGCATGGTCAACGTCAGCGACCACGAAGAACACATGTTCCTCGGACGCGACCTGTTCAAGGGACGCGAGGTCAGCGAGCAGACCGCGCGCGACATCGACTCGGAGGTGCGCTCGATCATCGACGCCGCCTACGCGCGGGCCAAGGAAATACTCGTCACCAACAAGGACAAGTTGGTCGCGCTCGCCGAGGCGTTGCTCGAATACGAGACGCTGGATGGCGCCGAGATTGAAGAGATTATCGTGACGGGCAAGCTCCAGAATCCGCCGACCCGGCCCGCAGGATTGGCGTCGCCTTCCACACCCCCACCGGAGCCGGAAAAGGCCAAGGACGGCACCCCGGGCGAAGTCTTTCCAGCGCCCGGCATTGGTCCCTCGCCGGCCAACGCGTAGGTTTCATCAGGGCGCATCTGACGCTTCACCGACATCTGGCCGTGCTGTAGCCGCGGCGCTCCGTCGCCGCGCCCCCTTGGACGGCAAACCCTGTAATCTCACGCCGGCAGAGCGGCGTGGCTACATCTCCCCGGGTTCGGATGAGGCGCTTTGTACAGTCGAGACGGCTACCACGGGATTTCCTGGCGTTCGCCAAGGAACTTGCCGGTCAGATCGTGCGGCGCATCCGTCGCCAGCCACACAATCGTGTCGGCGCCTTCCTCGACGCTGCGCGGCGCAGTCGGGCCACCCATGTCGGTGCGGACCCAGCCGGGGCAAGCTGAATTCACCGCAATGCCCCGGTCGCGCAACGCGGCGGCCAGTTGGCAGGTGACGGCGTTGAGCGCCGTCTTGGAAATGCAGTACGCGGGCGACCAAGTGCCCATGTCGCTCAACTGTCCCCCGCGGCTTGAGACGTTGATGATCCGGGCCGCGTCGCTTTTCGCCAACGCCGGCACGAACGCTTGGGCCACCTGCAACGCGCCGAATGTGTTGGTTTCCAGGGTGCGTCTCAGAATCTCGGCTTCGAGCGTGAGGACATTCTCGTCGCCGTCTTCGATGATGCCGGCGTTATTGACCAGCACATCGAGACGATCGATCTGCCGCGCGGCGTTGCGGATACTTTCCGGGTCGGTCACGTCGAGTTGGACAAACGTGGCCGTGCCGGAGATGGCGCGGACGGCCTTCTCGCCCGCCGCCTGGTTCCGTGCGCCGATGAGCACGTGGAAACCCTGCGCGGCCAGTTGGCAGGCGACCTCGAACCCGATGCCTTTGTTGGCGCCGGTAATGAGCGCGATTTTCACACCGGTTTGGATGCGCGGGGTGGGAAATCCGGTGCGGGCTAGGACGCCGCGCGCGGAACGGTTGCCACCTTGATCATGGGTAGGGCCGCGCTGCGCTGTGGCCACGGACACGCGGCAGCGTGCTACCAAGGAAGACGGACGCGCTTCGCCACCAAACCTCCACTTTCCGAAAGTCCTGCATTTGTCTCTCCGCTTACAGCCCACAACCTACCGCGCACAGTGGCTCTGTTATCCATCCAGCGGACTTTTCACGCCGAGGCCGGGCTTGCGCATGACATGGAGGTAGATCTGCGTAGTCGACACATCCGCGTGGCCGAGCAGGTCTTGAACCGCGCGGATGTCTGTACCTCTCTCCAAGAGATGGGTAGCGAAAGAATGACGAAGCGTGTGCGGGGTGACGCGTTTGTCCAGCCTCGCGGCGCGGGCTGCCTGACGGATGGCATGCTGAACCGTGGCGTCGAGGATGTGATGCCGGCGTTGCAGTCCGCTGCGTGGATCGTTCATCAGTTGTCGGGAAGGAAATAGCCAGTGCCATTCCCACGACTGGCCCGCTTTCGGATACTTGCGTTCCAGGCCCTCGGGGAGCCAGACACCGGGTAAACCCCCGCGTCGATCCTCCTCGAATTGTTTACGCACAGCCTCACGGTGATTTCGCAATCGTTCCACCAAGGACTCCGGCAACAGGGTCAGCCGGTCCTTTCCACCTTTGCCCGCACGGACGATGAGCTGCCGTCGATCCAAGTCCAGGTCCTTGATGCGCAGCCGCAACAATTCCAGCAGCCGCAATCCACTGCCGTACATCAATTCGGCCATCAGGCGCGTCGTTCCTTCCAAGGCGTTGAACAGTCGCAGGCACTCTTCGCGGGACAGCACGGCTGGAACTCGCGCAGTTCGTCGCGAGGGTTCGAAGCCGCTGAAGTCACCGAGATGCTTGCCGCACGCATCACGCAGCAAAAACACCAGCGCATTGAGCGCCTGCTTTTGAGTGGACACCGACACGCGATACTCAATGGCGAGCCGGCTGAGGAATGCTTCCACATCCTGTTCGGTGGCGTCCTCGATAGGTCGCTTTCCGAGAAACCGGGCAAACCGCCACGCCCAGCCGCGGTATGTCTGTTCGGTACGCCATTGGTAGTGCTGACTGCGTAAGCATTCGATCATCCGACGCTCCCAAGGTGACTTACCCAGATCGGCCCGGGCCAGGGAAGGAACGTCTCTGATCCATTGGTTTTGGTAGTGTCGCGCGGTCGCAAAGAACCAGTTCAGCGCCGCTTTCCACAGTGCCAGATTGTCGGCGGACGGATCTTCCCGGCGTTGAGCGGATTCGACAAAGCGGCGGGCCGAAGCAATACTGGCGCGAGTCTGCGTGAGTTTGCAGTAACCGAGGTAGCGGACAATAATGCGACGATAGGACTCGCGCTGCTGTTCGGGCAGCGTGGCCTTCCGCAGCGCGAGGGCCCATTCCGGGAAATAGACTGGTCGTTCCAGCTTCTCCGACTGCATCGACCTGACCCTGCGCTTCCTCGCACGACTTTGTCTTTTGCCGGAATCAATATCAAGCCAAAATCGATGTTTCCTACCTCGTGATTGCCGTCCGAACCTCCGACGACGATGTCGTAAGTGCTTGCGAATGAGATTGACGCGCGCCCAACTGCAGCCTACGCTGGCAACAGCGCACGGACTTTGTCTTTAGCAAGCTGAGTTTGTGCTATTAACACTGTTGGGCGAAGCTATGACGAGATGCTTGTTATTGATGTTTTGCTGCTGCTGTTTTGCCCGCTATTCGCAAGCAGCAGACCCAGAACCTGTCGCACCCACCAATGGCGTGCTCGGACTGCCTCTGAGGTCTCTCGTGACAGTCGAAGGTTATTGTCCTCGCGCGAAGGTAGACAATGACGACATTTGGGGAGGATGGTATCAGGGCCTCGTCGTTCAAAAGCTAAATGGCCAGACGCTTTCTAACTCGGTCAGAGTTCGTATTGACAGCAAGACGCTATACGTTCCGGCGCGTACAAACGTGGTGATGAGAGGTTATGAGGATGTAGAGCTCAGGTACGGCGTTACACTCCGGTGGTGGTTCAAGATCGTCCCGGTATATTATTACGCGACGTGGTTCTATCCGGTTGAGGTGTCAGAGCCAAAAGGCTTGGCTTTCATTCCTGAACCGGTTCCTGACCAAAGGCCCAACCATGCGGTCGAGCCAACTCGCGCCTCGGGGGGCGCTCGCGGCTCACCTTGAGCGTTGGCCTGCGTAATGACAAGACGACTAAAAGGGCTGCTTCTGGTTTTGGCGTGCTGCCTCTGCGCGATGTCATTCGTGGACATGGTAGATTTCTATCTCCACTTTGGCGACTCGCTGCCCGAGTCTTGGCAGATCGTTTTTGCCGTTTGCATGGGTCCCCTCATGATGCTGTATGGTTTTGGCTTTTTTTTGGGAAGCGGGATCTTTGCGGTGTTTGCCTGGCGCAAGTTGTCGGAAGATCCTTACAAGTCATGTGCCCTTCAGCCCCTCGTAGTGCCATTGCTCAGCATCACTTGGCTCGCCTTGCAGGCGGTCCCTTTCTTGCGCGTGCCGTCAGGCACCCCAATTCGGCCGATGGGTTGGGCGTTCTTCACGCTGTTAAGTGCCTGCGTCCTCATGGTCGTCTCGGTGATCGCCAGCTTTCTCGCATTCCGAAGGGGCAAGAACAAGTTTGCATGCGCGTTCGCAGTCGTTCTCAGTATCGCCATGCTCGTTGTGCCATCGCTTTCTCTCTGTGGAGTGGCACGACTCAAGGGATTCCTACTGGAGCCGTGAAGCGAACAAAGGCCAACCAATCACTGCACCTAACCGCTGGCCGCTCGGCGCGCCCAGCGGCAGGTGAGTTCTGTCGTTAGGCGTCTTTACCCTCGTCACTTTATGAGCATAGATTTTACAAGTCCGTTTTGGACATCCTCTGGTTGGGTGATGACTGCTGTTGGTTTGATTGTCGCAGCTTACCAGACTTATCGCGTCAAGCGCATTACTCGGCGCAACCGCGAGCAGATGCTTATGTTTCTGAGCCGTGCCAACTACGTCAGTAGTGAGCATCAGCTTGTGGACGAAATCAACAAGAGATTAGATGATCGCATCTTGCAGCGATATGTGTCCGCAGGTCATCAGGCCGGATGCGACCTCTATCTTTTTTTGGTTGAGTATTATTTATCGCTTGAGGACAAGTTCACGATTGACGACCTTCGGCGCATCTCCAATTCACCGCTTATTACTACCAAGTGGCAGGAGCAGCATTGGCGTGCCCTTATCGCTTTGCGTCCAGAGAATCGTGATAAGAATTTCCCCACAGAACTTTTTACAACGGAAGACAGAGCATCCCGATACCTTTATCACCAATATCACAAGGACGCCAAGACGCCTAACACCGCGCTGGAGCCAACCGCCGCTGCCCCTTCAGTTTTGGACACGCCAAGTAATCCGAAGTCTGACGGCATATCCACGTCAGCTTCCGGCGGCGGCGGCTCAGCTTTGGATCGTTAGCCGAAATCGCATGATGAACCCTATTCTTGCAACGGGAGGACTGGATGATGTGGCGTTGGCGCTGGGAGAGTTCATCATTCTTTCCGTTCTTTTTGTCGCTGCCGGTTTGATCGTACTGTCTTGGTGGAAGCGTTCATTGGTGGCCGGTTTGATTGCATCCTTTCTTATTTCGGCAGCAGCTGCATTTTTCCAGCCGTGGACAGTTATACGAACAGACGAAGGCTACGACGCATATTGGCTATTCCGGCTGCGAGTCGTTTCCGTAATTTGGCTGCTGCTGGTGCTTGCTGCCGCGGCGTGTCTCTTTAGAGTGATTCGACATCGGAGATCGGCTAACAAGACGCTGCAGGCAACAGCCGCCGCGCCGGGCAGCTGACCGGTTTATGAAACTTCAACGTCATCATTGCAGGCCACGCCCGCTTCCGGCGGCTGTGCCTGAGCTTTTGCGTTAGGCCACATCGAGATTTATGCCATTTTCCGAAGTCCAGAAGAAGCAGTTCATCGAGTTACTTCAGACGAAAGGCTGGCAGTTACGAGATGGCACGATTTGGTCGCCCGGCGGCGGACTTTGGTTTAGCGATTCACATTTTGGAGATTGGAGTCCGTCACAGATGCACGAGATTTTCGACCAGAGAGCCGAGCGGATTGCGAAGGCGCAGCTTGGAGATTGGCAGAAATCCAGCCACGAGAATCGGGAGGCATCTTTTGCGGCGCAGCAAGTGACAGGTTTATGACTATGTGGCCTAACACTCATTAAGCCCGCGGGAGTAAAGACAAAAAGTGCCCCGCAGCAGATTTTTTCTCTGCTGATGCTCTCCGCAGTCGTCGGTCCGCTTGGTTTCCTTCTGCAGTCGGAACGGTACCGGCTAAACACCCATTGGGATTCGGCCAAGTTGGCGCCAGACTGACCAACGCCGCTTGGGCCGCGCTTTCAGCGAGCCGCGGCGATCCAGAAACACTTGCAGTTCACCCAGCGCAGTCCCATTCAGTACCGTAGTCGGCTCTCCCCGAACGAGCGGGTCCAGTTTTGTGCGGGCGGAGCGCAGGGGCGGATCCGTAGTGACGGCGAAGCTCTGTCGGTAAACGGCCGTACCGGCGGGCGCCAATCAAATGCCGCTGGGCTGCCGGGGTCTGCCGAGGAAACCAGGCTGTGCTGGAGGCACAAACGGTTGACGGTCTCCAAGAAGCGGCTGACCACAGTGGCTGTCCCAGTTAGGCTCTCCGGTCTACCCGCCGTCAGGGCCAAAGGTTCAAGCCGCATTCATCGCCGCTCCGACGGAAGTGGCCACCAGCTTCTCGACATCGAAGGCGGTGCCGGTTCTGAGCATGAAATAGACGGCCCGAGCCAGTTTATGGGCGAGGATGGCGTTGGCCTTAAACTTCCCGTGCTGGGCTTCCAGTTGCTGGGCATAAGCGCGCAGCAGCGGGTGATCGCGTTTGCCGATCACCGCCGCTTCGCCGAAGGCCCAGCGCAGGTACGGATTGCCGAGCTTGGCGCCGCGGGTGCCTTTGAGTTTGCCGGCGCTGGCCACCGAGCCTTTGACCAAGCGACAGTAGCTGCAGAAGTCTTTGACTGTGGGGAATCGTTCGACTGAATCGATCTCGTAGAGGATGGTCAGGCCCAGACTGCGACCGATGCCCGGCACCGTGTTTAAGAGCGCGTAGTCGCGGCTGGCCAGTTGCCGGGTGGCGGCCAGGAGTTCACGCTCCAGACGCAGCAACATCTCGTCGTACGCGCGGATCATGTGCAGATCGATCTCCAGCGTGGTCTTGTGCAGCGGATTGTCGTACTGGGCCAGCAAGCGTTCTTCCCACGGATCGCGATTGGGTCGACTTTGGCGCACGGGTGTGTGGCCTTCGGCCAGTTGATGGCTCTGGATGCGGGCCAGCAACTCGGCGCGCCGCCAGACGTAGAAGATGCGCTGCCGCAACAGGGCACGCACGGGGCGTTTGGTAGCGGGATAGACGTAGGAAGGCGGGATCAGGTTGGACCGCAGTAGATGCGCCAGCTTTTCGCTGTCGATGCGGTCGTTCTTGTTCTTGCCGCCGTGAATGGCCTTCAGGTACAGCGCGTGAGCCAACACGAAGGTCAAGCCCTGACGCTGACAGGCG
>Ga0335081_10001331_pt1 | contig 39330 bp, 34 predicted proteins | sample Lox_Sample_35_FD_206713 | JGI IMG/M metagenome (GOLD analysis project Ga0335081, IMG submission 206713) | Soil microbial communities from Loxahatchee National Wildlife Refuge, Florida, United States - Lox_Sample_3.5 | ecosystem: Environmental > Terrestrial > Soil > Wetlands | place: USA...
CGCCTCCAGCCTTGCGGAACTCGCGACGTTTCAGGCGCGCATGCGGCGCGATGCCGAAAAGGACCTGGTGATGTTGTCGATCGCCATCGCGCGGCGGGTGCTTCATCGGGAACTGACTCTCGATGCGGAGTCTATCGCCGGGCTGATCAAGGCGGCGTTGGACAAACTGGAGTCGCGGGATTTGCACCGGGTTCGCTTGCACCCCGACCAGGAAGCGCCCATCCGGGCACTGCTCGAACGCTTCTCCGCCGCGAAAATCGAAGTGATTCCGGATTCAACTCTCAACAAAGGCGACGTTCTGTTTGAAACCGCTCACGGCAACATTGATGCTTCGGTGGAATCGCAGCTTAGGGAGATCGAGCGGGGGCTGACGGACCGGTTGCATCGCTGAACCATGGACACTTGCATGGAATACGAGCCCATTTCACTCGACGGTTATCTGCGCGACGCGCAGCAGATCGAGCTGTTGCCGTGGTGCGGACAGGTGACCGCGACCGTAGGCCTCTTGATCGAGTCAATGGGTCCGGCGGTCTCGATCGGAGATTTCTGCGAGATCGAAGCAGGAGACGGGCGCCGCATTCGCACGCAGGTAATCGGGTTTCGCAACGGCCGCGTGCTGGCGCTACCTCTCGATGAGCCCGCCGGATTGCATTTGGGGGCGAAGGTCATCGCGCGGGCGCAGGATGCGCGCCTGCCGGTGGGACGGGGGCTTCTCGGCCGCGTGCTCGACGGGTTCGGCCAGCCGATGGATGGAGGTCCCCCGATTGAAGCGGCGGACACCTATCCGCTTTATGCGTCGCCGCCCAATCCGCTGCGCCGCGGTCACATTACCGAGCGACTGGTGACAGGTATTCGCGCGATCGACAGCCTGCTCACCTGCGGAAAAGGCCAGCGTATCGGGCTGTTCGGAGGCAGCGGTGTCGGAAAGAGCACGTTGCTCGGCGCGATGTCGCGGAAGAATTCAGCGCAGGTCAGCGTAGTGGCGCTGATCGGTGAACGCAACCGCGAGGTGAAGGCTTTCCTTGATCACGAACTGGGAGCCGAAGGTATGAAGCGCTCCGTGGTGGTGGTGGCGACGTCGGATCGCCCGGCGCCCCTGCGCATTCGCGCGGCGTTCGTCGCGCTGGCGGCCGCCGAATACTTCCGGGATCAGGGCGCGGACGTCCTGCTGGTAATGGATTCGGTGACGCGCCTGGCGATGGCGCAGCGCGAGATCGGACTTGCGGCGGGCGAACCGCCCAGCCAGAAAGGCTACACCCCTTCTGTTTTCACCCTCCTGCCGAAAATTTTCGAGCGCGCTGGCAACTTTGAGAAAGGCTCGATTACCGGCTTCTTCACGGTTCTTGTGGAAGGTGACGATTTCAACGAGCCCATCTGCGACGCCGCCAGAGGCATTCTCGACGGCCATCTGATTCTTTCGCGCGAGCTTGCCTCCTCCGGCCATTACCCGGCGATCGATGTTTTGGCTTCGATCAGCCGTCTGGCGACGAAAGTTGCGAGCGCGGAGGACACGCAAGCCGCGCAAAAGATTCGCGAGGCGCTGGCGATTTATCAGCGTTCCGCCGATCTCATCCAGCTTGGGGCGCACGTGCAGGGCGTCAATCCGAAGCTCGATCAAAGCATCCGTATTCGTCCACATATCACCGATTTTCTGCGCCAGGAAGCCAGTACGTTTTCAGAGCTCGAGGAAACCAGGGCCGGTCTGTTCGGCCTGGCAAAACAGTTATGATGCCGTTCAAGTTTCGCCTCGAACGAGTTCTCGAATGGCGCGAGCTGCAGATGCGCGCGGAAGAAGAAAAGCTCGCTGTAGCGCAGCAGCGGCTGGAGGCGGTGGAACATCGCATCCGCGCCCTGGCATCCGCGGAATTGAAGTCGGAATGGGGCTTGCGCAAGCTCCCCGCGGTCGCCGGTACCGACCTGCATGCGCTCTCCGCTTTTCAGGACCGGGCGCGAAAACTGCGGGAGGGTCTGGAACTCGAAAAACAGCAGGGCGAAAAACAGGTCGCGGCGCAGCGCACGCGGCTGCTGCGAGCGCGTAAAGATTTTCGCGTGATCGAAAGGCTGCGCGAAAACCGTCTCAGCGCCTGGCAATACCTGAGCGCCCGGGAGATCGAGAGCATTGCCGCGGATGCCCACAATTACAAGCTGATCCGGTCGCGCGACGACGAGTCGGAGAGTTCCGGATGAACATCTTTCTCCTCACCGAAACGCAGAGTGGGTGCTTCAAATGGCGCGCGGCCATTCCCGCAAAGTACCTTCGCCGCCGCGGTCATCACGTGCAGATCTTCGACCAGTCGAATGAGCATCAGGCGCCGAATGTGATGGTGTTCTACCGCGCGCATTATCCCGAGGCCGTGAATTTGCTCGCCTGGTGCAAGAAGAACTCGATTCGAACGGTTTTCGATACCGACGACGCTCTCGACCTGGTGCCGCCCGAAAATCTTAATTATCGCGCTATTCAGGCGCGCCTGAATTTGTATCGGCAAGTGCTCAGCGCCGCCGACGTGGTGACCACTACCACGGAAACACTCGCCGCGCATCTGCGCCAGTCGAATCCGAACGTCGTGACGATTCCCAATAGCGTCGATCCGGAGGAATGGACCGTCCAGGCGCGGCGCGGGGATATCCGCGTGGGATGGACGGGAAGTCCCACGCATTTCGCGGACCTCGCGGTAGCGCTCGATGCCGTGCGGGAGCTTCAGAAGAGTCGCGACTTCACGCTCGTGTTGCAGGGGATTTGCGCCGAGTCCACGCTCGAGGAGTTATACGAAGTTTTGCTCGCGCGTCATGGAAGGAAGTTTTTCGAGACGCACGTCGGCCGCTCGATCAAGCACTTCCTGGCGAAGCTCGCGGGGGTTCGCTATGAATTTTCACCCAACGTTCCCGTCGAGCGGCACGCGTCCACGGTATGCGGTCTCGCTCTCGATATCGGAATCGCGCCGCTGCTTGAAAACTCATTTAATCGTCACAAAAGCTGCATCAAATTTTACGAATATGCGATGTCCGGAGCGATTACGGCCGCCTCGCGCGTGCTGCCGTACCTGACCGAAGTTCCGACTTTGGCGAAAAACAGTCGCGGCGCCTGGAAAGAAGCGCTTGAGCGGTTGCTCGACGCGGATCGCGAGGAAATCTGGAAGCGGGAGCGGGAGTGGGTGCTCGCGCATCGCAATATCGAAACCAACGTCGAGCTGTGGGAGCGTGTCTTCGCCGGCGCCAATGAACTGGCCGCACGCGCTCATCGGGAGGAAATGTGTCTGCAACCCCTGTAGCGCTGGAGCAGAATCGGGAGCTGAAAACTGCCGTGGCCGCGCGCGCCTCCAAGCGCATCGATCTCGGCATGTTCGCGGGAATCCTCGTCGCGTTCACCGCGCTCATCGCCGGAGTGGCGACTACCGGCGTGAAGCTTTCCTATTTTGTCCAGCCGTCCGGGATTCTCATCGTGTTCGGCGGCACGTTCGGCGTGACGCTTGTGACCACTCCTCGGCATGCGTTGCGCAACGCCGCGGCCCGCGTTTTTTCACTGATCTGGGAACGTCCGGCCAATCGCAGCGAGCTGATTGCGGAGATCCTTGCGTGCATTCGCGTGGCGCGGACCCGTGGGCTGGTGGGAATCGAGCCGATGCTCGAAAAAATCGGCCATCCCTTTCTTCGCGATACCTTGCGGCTCTCCCTCGACGTGCAGCGCGGCGAGTTCCAGACGGCGATCGAAACCAAGCTTCGCTTGCGCGAGCGAGGCGGCGAAGCCGACGCGAAAACGTTCGAAGTGGCGGGTGGCTTTGCCCCCACCATCGGTGTGTTGGGAACCGTCGTCGGGCTGGTTGACGTGCTGCGCAGATTCTCCGACGTGCCTTCGGTTGCTGGAGGCGTCGGGATGGCGTTTGCATCCACATTATATGGGCTGGGACTCGCCAACCTGCTGCTGCTTCCGCTGGCGCATCGTATCCGAGCGACAGTTGCCGAACAATTCGAGACGGGCGAGCTGATTCTCGAAGGAGCGCTGTGCCTCCTCGACGGCGTCCATCCCTCCCTGGTTCCCGAGCGCCTCAACGCCTTCCTGCGAGAAGAGCAGACCCCATGAAGCCGAAATATTATCAGGCCGATTCCTCGCATCGCGACCGCTGGATGGTCAGTTATCTCGACGCGGTGACGATTCTGCTCATATTTTTCGTCGCCGCCGCGGCTCGGACGATGCCGGCTCGGGTGAAGCCGCCGGATCCCCCGCCGCCGCCGAAGCCGGCCATCGTCGACGCACGGCCACGCACCCCCGATCCGCTCGAGAAACGCTTAACCGAACTGGGGCTGGAATTTCACAAGGAGTCCCGCGGGTTGGTGATCAGCCTTCCCCAGACAGTCTTGTTCGCCTCCGGCGACGATCGGATCGGCCCGAACGCCTATCCCGTAATTGACCAGATCGCCACAGTTCTCGAGGACATTCCGAATCAGATCATTCTGGTGGGACATGCCGATTCCGTGCCCATCCATACCGCCCGATTCCCGAGCAACTGGGAACTCTCGGCCGCGCGCGGGCTCCGTTTGCTGCAAGTTCTTCACTCCCGGTATGGGATCGATGAGCGCCGCATATCCATCGCGAGCGATGGCGCAAACCGTCCCGCGAGTTCGAATGATACTGCCGAAGGCCGGGCCGGCAACCGCCGTGTCGAGATCGTTGTCGTCCGGCAGACGCAAGGCGGCGACATCGGATTCTAACCAGCCGGCCACAGGTTTTTGGCTGCACTGACGATAGACAATTGTGAGCTATCTACTCGCGCTTCTTCTCGCCCAGGACCCCCAATCGGTCCGCTCCGCGATGCAGGCTTCGCTCGATCAGCAGCGCGCTTCAGTGCAGAAGCAGGCGCAATCGATGGGTGTTTCGATTCCGTGGTCAGCGCCGCCGGTTCCGGCGCCCTTTGCCGATTGCGACCCGGTCCCTCAGCCGGAGCTATCCAAAATGATCGACGAAGCCGCGCAGAAGACGGGCGTTGACAAAGGGCTGGTGCTCGAAGTCGCGCGCCAGGAGTCCGGATTCAAGCCTTGCGCGGTTTCGGTGAAGGGCGCGCAAGGATTGATGCAACTGATGCCGGAAACACAGGCGCAGTTTTCCGTGAACGATCCCTTCGACCCGAAGCAGAGCCTGGAAGGCGGAACTAAATTATTGAAGCAACTGCTCGATCGTTACAGCGGCGACGTTCAAAAGGCGCTGGCAGCCTACAACGCCGGCGCAGCCCGAGTAGATCAGTCCGGCGGTGTACCGGAGATCCCGGAAACGCAGAAGTACGTGCTCAGTATCCTCGGCAGGTTCCTGCGTTAAGGTATCAGCCTGATTTCTTGAAATGCTGGCGGGCCAGCCGACACTAAACATTGGAGTGAACGTGGTGCGCGGATTCTGATTGGATACGCAGATCATCAAGGAGATAGTCGGGGTGGCTGAGTGCAGATGCTTACGAATGGCTAAGGCGAATTGTCAAAGACCCGGAGGTCCTCCATCATGCGCTGGCGAAGCGGGTCAGGCGCTGCTGGAGACTTAATTGAACGTGTTCACGAGCTTAGTTATGAATCCTGCACTTCTCACTTAGGCGCGTCGATTTTCAACAACTTCGGAAATTGCAAAATTTTCCAGATCGTCATATGACCTCCCCGCTGGTTTTCGTACGAATAGGCCTTGCGCGACGGCCGCGTCTATGGTACAAGAAATGCGGCCGACTATGAAAGCGAAATCGCGATATGAGATTAAGGGAGAACTGGCCCGTGGCGGCATGGGAGTCGTTTACCGCGCGCACGACAAGCTGATGAATCGTCAGGTCGCGCTCAAGACCCTTTACGACGTATCCGACCCCAAGGCGACGAGCATGTTTCAGCGGGAATGGCAGGATCTCGCTTCTCTGACCCATCCCAATATCGTTGAGGTTTTGGATATCGGCGAGCTGGAAATCGATGGAGAGAATCGCCCGTATCTGGTCATGCCCTTGCTGCCGGGGTCGACGCTCGATCAGCTGATCAAGTCCGGCAGCCAGCGGCTCACGGTGGAGCGCTCGATCGACATCATTTTGCAGACGGCTCGTGGCCTCCAAGCTGCGCACGATCGCGGGATCGTGCATCGCGACCTGAAGCCCAGCAATGTTTTCGTCATGCCCGACGATTCGGTGAAAATCATCGATTTCGGCGTAGCCGGGCGGCTGGACAAGACGAAAACGATCGGAGCCAAGGGGACGTTGCTGTACATGTCTCCGGAACAGCTCGAAAACAAGCCGGTCACCGCGGTTTCCGATATTTTTTCGCTCGCCATCGTGTGCTACGAAACGTTGACCCGGAAGCGGCCGTTCGAGAGGCCGACCGAGGAAGAAGTCGTCGAAGCCATATTGCGATGGACTCCGCCCCCGGTTTTCGAGCTGAATCCGGCGGTCAGCGTGATCATCAGCAAGGTTGTTCAGAAGGGCATGGCGAAGCAGCCATGGCATCGCTTCGCCAGCGCCAAGGAATTCTCCGAAACTCTTCAAAAAGCGCTGCACAACGAACCGATCGAGAGCCTGAACCCCGCCAAAATCGAAGGCCGGATGCAGCGCGCGCGGGAGGTGTTCCAGCAGGGAGATTTCGTGCTGGCGGGTGAGATCCTGGGCGAGCTCGAGGCCGAAGGGCATTTCGACGCCGACATCGCCGCTCTCAAAGATCAGGTCGCGCGGGCGCTCACCGACACCGAAATCAACAAATTACTTGAAAGCGCCCGGGTCCGCGAGCAGCACCAGGAGTTTCCACTGGCGCTGCAGAAGATTCACGAGATTTTGCAGCTCAATCCCCATCACACCGACGCGCTGGCGATCAAGAGCCGGATCGACAGCCGGCGCACGGAAGCGGATATCGAAGAGTGGCTGCGGGTCAGCCATCAGCATTTGGATAACTTTGCCTACTCGCATGCGCGGGAAGCGCTGCAACGGGTGCTGCAGCTTCGCCCCAGGGAACCTCGCGCCTTGCAGATGCTCGCCGAAGCGGACCGGCGGGAACAGGAGTACATTCGTCTTCGGCAGGAAAAGGAAAGCCTTTATCGCGCCGCTGTGGCGCACGCCCAGAATGGCGAAATCAGTCAGGCGTTGAGCAAAGCGGAACGCGTCTTGGATCTTGACAAGCAGGCTCCGGAACTGATGGATGCCAGCCGGACGACTTCGTATCATTCTTTCTACAATCGCGTGCGCAGCGAAAGCGAAGCGTTCAAGTCGGCGTATGAGCAGGCTCGCGCCCAGCTGGCTAATCGCAATCATGCCGCGGCTCTGGCGATCTGCCAGGAACAACTGGCACGAAATCCGCATTACGATGCGTTCCTGGCCCTGCGTCTCGAAATCGAAGAGCAGCGCCGGAAGGCGCTCTCGGCGCGTATCGCGGAAGTGGATGGCGCTGTCGATGCGGAACCGGACCTGAACCGGCGCATCGGCATTCTCGAGGAGGCGGCCAACGAGTTCCCGGGCGAGCCGCACTTTCAACACGCGCTGCAGCTCGCGCGTCACAAGCTGGGCCTGGTGGAGTCGATCGTCAGCCGGGCGCGCACTCACGAGGAGCAGGGCCAATTCGGTGAAGCCATCACGCAATGGGAAACACTTGAAACGATCCACAAGGGCTACCCGGGCATCGCGCTCGAATTGGAGCGCCTGCGAAAACGGCGTGTTCAGCAGGAGCGGCAGGAGCGCAAGCGCCGCTGGGTTGAGCAGATCGAGCGCAACCTGGAGCGCAAAGACTTCGTCGCGGCGCACGACACGGTGAAGAGCGCGATCCAGGATTTCCCGGACGATGCGGAGCTGGTGGAGCTCGGCAAGACGGCCGAACGCGGGCTCGAACGCTGGGGCGAAGCGCGCAAATTATTGATCGCCGGCCGTGAGGCGTATGACGGCCAGCGCCTGGAACAGGCGACCACGCTGCTGCGCCGCGCCATGGAGCTGGACGATTGCGAGCCGGGCATCCGTTCGCTGCTGATGGAAACGCTGGTCCGGCGCGCGCAGCTTGCGCATGAGCAGGAACCGGCGGCGGCCGAGGCCCTATTGCGGGAGGCGCTCGATATCGAGCCTAATCACGCCCTGGCGAAAGGATTATTGAACGCGATCGAGGACGAGCGCAGGGTCGAGTTGATCGAGCGCTGCCTGTCGCGCGCGCGCCAGCTCCAGAACGAGAACGATTTACCGGGAGCGCTCAAGGAAGTCGAGGAGGCGCTGCAGCGGTTTCCCGATGAAGATCGCCTGGACCAGTTGCGCATGACGCTTGAAAAGGCGTTACGTGAGGCGCGGCGGCACGATATCGATGAGGCGCGGCGCATCGAGCGCGACGTGGAATCGGTCAATGACCCAAAAACCGCGCAGGAGTATGCCCGCCGCCTGGACACGATCGTCACGCGCTACGAGGATGATGCCGAAGTTCGGAGCATCGCGACGGTGGCTCGCCAGCGTTTAGAGTCGAAGAGTCCCGGCACGACTCAGACGATCAAAGCGGCTACGCCTCGTCCGCCGAAAAACGGCACCGCTTCGACGGCAATCTGGCGATCGCCGTGGGTGATCGGCGGAGCAACTTGCCTCGCGCTCATTGCGCTGCTGCTGCCGTTCGTGCTGCATCGGAGGCCGCCACAGCCTCAACCGGCGGTCCAGACAGCGTCAGTTCCCGAACCGGCGCCCGCGCCTCCTCCCCCTGCGGCGCCGGAAATGGATGCGCTCATGATCCTGGGTTCCGGCAAACTGTCGATCGACGGTGGACCGCAGGAAGACCTTGAGAACTTGTATAGCAAGGATTTCCCCCTGGACGGCGCCGAGCACAAGATTGAAGCGAACGCCGGCCCGAGTGGGGTTCTTTCGTTTTCATTTACGGCCAATGCTGGCCAGCCCGCGAGCGTGAAGATCGACAAGAGCCGGGATATCCTGGCCTTCCTGGTCAGCACGTCGAACGGAAAGAGAACTCTTTATAGCAGCCGGAAGTTGGGCGATCTCAAAATCGACGGAACCAGCGTGGGGAGCATCGGCCCGGAAGGCCTCGCCTTGCCGGACAGTCTCGACACATCCGAGCACAAGCTCGAATGGATGGAAGGCGCGGAGGCGAAAAGCCGCGAGATTCGTTTCGAATCGAGTCGAGGATTGCTGGTTCAACTGGACTCGGATCCCAACGTGGGCACGGTGGTGGTGAAGCTGAATGTTCCGGTTCCCGTCGATATCAGCGTCCGCTTGCAAAATGGCAAGGAGATAGAGCACGCCGCCGGAGTGACGGGACAGTGGGGACCGGCGCACCTTCACGCGGGATCCTACACGATCGAAGCGTCACCGCGGCAGGGCTACGAAAAGGCCACCCTGCAGGCGACCGTCAAAAAGAACGCTGAGCAGAACCTGGCGATGGATTTCAAGAAAGTGATCACGTCGGCGCACATGCTGATCACTACTGCTCCCCACGCGCACATTCTCCTGAACGGCGCGGCGCAGGGAGATGCGGACGATTCGGGCAAGTTTGCGTTCCCGAGCCTTCCGCCGGGTCACTATCAATTCATCGCGCGACTCAATGGTTACCGGGACGCGGAAGTCGAGCGGGATCTCGGCGCCGGGGCCAACGAAACCGTGTCTTTGACGCTGGCGCGTGCGGCGGGAACTATCGTGGTGCAAAAAGATCCGGCGAGCGCAGCGGTTTATTGGACGCGGGCGGGAGATTTCCATTGGGAAGCGTTCGATGGCGCATCCAAGGAGTTCCCCGAAGGAGAATATTCGCTCCGCGCACAGGCGGAGGGCTTTAACGAGATCACTACGGGACCCATTTCCGTGCAGGCCGGGCGCAGCATCACAGTACCGTTGCATCTCACCGCCCGGGTGACGAGGGCTGTTAACACCAAGGCAGCGCCGGCCAATTTCTGTGCGAACTGGCCGGACGGCGTGGCGGATAAAGTCGGGTGCCAGATCAAACTCACGACCGCCTACGCACAGGTGATCAGTAACGGAGTGATCGATTTCAAGGCGTGGTCCCCGGACGATCACGGTTTGCGCTGGCAGGTCGGTTATCGCGATGAAAAGAACTACTGGGAATTCGAGCTGACCAAAAAGACGCTGAAAGTCTGGGAAGTTGCGAAAAAGCGGTCGGAGAAGTTGAATATTCCCGTTCACCTTGATATGGCTCAATGGCATGAAGCACTAATCACAGTGAAGGGGAATGAGTTGCGTTTGCAGATCCCGGACGCGAACGTCGACAAGGCGTTCGGCGACCCGCAAACCGGCTTCAGCGGCATGTTCCGCGTGGAAGTGAGGAAACAGCCGGTATGGGTGATGCTGGCACAACGGCCCTAATAACCCGCAGCGAGGGTTAAAACAAGCCTGACGGGCAAGGACTTCTATGGCTGGTCGCTGCCCCAACCACTGTAACTCTCGATCGCTTTAGGGAAAAGCGGATTTTTATTCGACCGGAATGACCAGAGTTCGGCAAGCCGGGGCTGAGCGGCCACAAATACCAGGCTAGGATCCAAAAAATACCAACTTTCTGGTATGCCACTGACGAGAATGGTTAGTGTAGAATTGTCCGGGCTGGGTGTGGATACCGGCGCGGCTGTAACGGGGCTGATTCTGGCCGCACACAATACATAGCACCAGTCAACGAACTGTGGCGAGGTGAACCGTTATGGGGACGATCTCGGTGAAGGTCGGAGGCGATTCGATTGCCCAATCCATTCTGGTGCGGGCGGAGGTCCAGCAGAAACTGAATTCGCACGACACGTGTTGCGTCGTGTGCCGCGAAACAGAGGATGCGCGTCCGCCGATCGAAAGCTATCTTGGTCAGGATCTCCAGATTACGACCGACGACGAGAACGACGGCGAAGTGACCCTGTTCGACGGATTCGTTCTCGACGTGTCCCTGAAATACGAGATCTACGGCAGCTATACCGCGCGCATCGTGGGTGTGTCGCGCTCTTTCAAAATGGATATCACCGAGCGGAGCCAGTATTACCTGGAAAAGCCGCTGAGCGCCATCGCTAACCAACTCGCCGGGAATGACGGACTTCAGGCCACGGTTCAGTGCGCGGACATGCGGCCGCTCAATTACGTGCAATGGGCGGAAACGGATTTTTCGTTCCTGAATCGCCTGGCGGATCATTATGGCGCCTGGCTCAGGCCAACCGCGCAGGGCATCGAGATCTCGGATCAATTCACCGGCTCGGTGGAAGTCAAGTGGCGCGAGGAATTCGGCCTCAAAGAGTTTACGACGCGCGGCAGGCTGGCTCCGGCGCTTTTCAACGGCGCGCACTATCATCACCATGCAATGAAAAGCCAGAGTTTTGAAAAAGTGAAGGACGACCCGCCGGTGTTCGGCTCCGTCGGCCAGTTGGTGGACGCGGTCAAAGCGCAATCGCAAAATCTTCCGCCCGGCTACGTGCATCAGCGCAGCCGCGTGGTGACGCTGGATGACTACAATCAGCTGCTGAAGAAGGAAAGCGCTCGCTCGGTGGGGAGTTGCATCACCGCCGAAGGCACGAGTTCGCAGCCCAAGCTGCGTCCCGGCAGTAAAGTGCAGATTTCGGGCGTGCTCGATGCCGAAGGTTTGTATGGGATCATCGCCGTAAATCATACTTGGACGCCCGACGGCTACGACAATTCGTTCGAATGCACTCCCTGGCAGAAATATACCAATCCGGATCCTCCGCAGATCCGGCAGTGGCACGGCCTGGTTCCGGCGCGCGTAGTGGATCACAACGATCCCAAGAAAATGGGCCGCATCCGGGTGCAGTATTTGTGGCAGGAGGATGGTCCGGCGTATTGGGCGAGGATGGTGACTCCGCACGCAGGGTCGGGACGCGGGTTCATGTTCATGCCGGAAAAGGGCGACGAAGTGGTGGTGGGGTTTGAAGACGGCGATCCGGAGCGGCCGATTATTGTCGGGTGCCTGTGGAATGGAGTGGATCAGGCGCCACGCTTCGATTTTGCCAAGGACGACATCACTCCCAATGATGTGAAGCGCATCGTCACCAAGAGCGGGAACCGCCTGCAGATGGTGGACACTCCGGGAAAGGAGTCGGTAACGCTGTCGACACCCAATTCCGTGAAGGTCCTGATGGCGGAGGCGAGTGCATCTCCTACCGGGAGAGAAACTCTGGTACTGCAGGTGGACCGCGGAGACATCATCTTGAATGCGCCGCAGGGGCGCATTCATCTACATGCGCAATATTATTCGCGGGAGATTGGAGGAATGCCCCCAGCGCCGCCGCCCGCATCACCGCATCAGGGAATGGGTTTTCAAGGAGGGCTGTCAGAAGTCGGTTCGTCAGGACCTTCGGGCCCAGGCGGCGGCCTGCCCGGGCCCGGCCCGGTGGAAGAGACATAGCTTTGAACGTTCAGGAGGAGAAACATGGCGGGAACTTTTGGCGGCAATACTCTGACTCAGACCGGTAAGATCGGGAACGACACGATCGACCCTACTGATCAGTATTTCGGTTTTGGAAACTTGATTACGCTAGGCGGCAAGTCAATCAATTCAACCCAGCCATTTCAAAACAAAGTCATCCCCTCCGGGGCGCCGCCGAAGGCCGATTACACGAAAATCACGGGTATCGACGTAAAGCTGGTGCATGGTGACCGCTGGCAGGAACTGGAGGCATACATGACCGAGAACGTGCAGGACGACTTCGTAACTACGATTGGTCCACCCCCTTGGATTATGCCCAAGGGCGCAACGGATCCAGCCGACCTCGAGTACAATGACCCAAAGGACGACCTAAACACCAAGAACGCCGACGGCAGCCCAGGCGCTCCTATTACTTTGGGCAGCTCTGCCGACCCTAACCTTCCTTTTGACCAGGCAAGTGGCGGAGCCGGGGGCCTCCCCCCGAGCTCGGACACAGAGAAAACGCAAGTAGATCCAGGCACTTTCATTGGCTCCGATGGGAAAACACACCACTACGGTCGCTATATTCTCAACGTGCGTGGAGACCAGCTTACGAAAGTCGGCGGAGATGTGAGCCTCTGGGTGGCCGGATACAACAATACGGTTCAGATCGGGCAATGTAAAGCGAGCTACTTTTCGCAATACATCACGAATACCTCCGACAGTCAGTACCACAACACTCCCGACTCCTACGTTGACATGAACAATGATTACAAAATCGTTTACGATACGAAATACCGCAGCGTCTATACGAAGAAGGATTTCGTCGGTGGGAACTCGATCGGCACTGTGATGGGCGCGAAGGTGGAATACAAAGGTATTCAAGCGGCCGCCGTCCTTGTCAACCTCACCGCTTCTTTGTGCAGTATCGGTCTCCGTGTCATTGGCAACGATACCGTTGGTCTTAAGTCCCTTATCCATCCCGCTGAAGCTAAGACGGGGCCTCAGGTCAAGGCGTCGCCCGCGGCGAATGCCGCACCAAGCGTACAACCCTGCCCCTTCACCGGCTGAGGCGGCGGACGAGTCGTAGCGGGAGGATTCGCATGTTGGATAGAGCCCAATCGCAAGCCAATGAAGCCGCCGCGACCGCCAAAAAGCCCGGGCGGCTTACGCCTGTGGACCGCGATGCCGAATTGGCCCCCTGGCGCGGGGCGCGGGAGCTCACTCGTTGTTCACTCTATTGGATGCCGGTAAGCGGTTTCCCTATCGGACTGGTGCAGCGGACCTGGCTTTTGCGGTTCCTGGAACGGCTTGCCTCCGTTCTATCCGACCGGTTCGAGCTCAGGCGCGAGATTTTTCTACAGTTCAAGACCGTTCCTGAAATCATGGACCCCTTTCTGCGGAATGCTCAGGAGTTTCAGCCGATCCTCGGGTTAAGCCGCCGCCCCGGGGCGGCGATTACCCGTGTCCCGGATCCCGCAACGCTGAAGCGAATGGTCGAAGAGAATGGCGAGGTCAAGTTCAACGAAATCACACCAGACTACTGTTACTGGTTTCTTCGCAAATCTGGAGCAAAGCAGTTGGAAGCGTTTTGGGGTCACGGCGGCATCAGCGCAATCTTCACAAAGCCGGATCCTACCACAGCTCCGCCGCCCCTGCCCATATCCGCCGCGTTTCGGAAGAAGTGGAAGGGTATCGAAGAGTCAGGCCTGGACGGGCTTTGGGAGGCCGCCTTCGCCTTGAAAGACGGATTCCAGGCCAAGAGCAAGGACCTATTTGGCATTGGACTCGAACACGAACCACAATACCCAGGGCTGCCGTTTATCCTCCCGCTCCTTCAGTCCAGCGATTTCTTCAACCAGCTGGAGCAGGAGTCCGCCAAATGGTTTCAGCTTTTTGACATTTATCTGCGTGAAAGCCCAGAAGACTCAGGCATTCTGCTGGCATCCAAGACCGATCTGGACGATACGCTGGTTGAATTGTTGGCAAAGATGCGGGCCGACGGATTCACGTACCCGGAGAGCAGATGACCCCAGCCGATTTCTCCGTCAATCTCACGCTGATCCTTCAGAACGGATCTGGGGTGAAAAGTCGGCCGTGGGAGGCGGTTTTCTTGCCGGTGTCCGCGTTCCCGATTCCGGCGGAAAAAATGGCGCCTTTGCGCAAGCTCGTGGGCGCTTGCCGCCAAGCCTTTCTCAAACGAGGCCAACTGCCTTCGGAAGTCTTCCTGCAAACCAACCGGCTCGGCAAGCTGGGGTCAGCCCGGTTGGTGAGACACGCGCGTGAGTGGATGCCTGAGCTGGGCCTGGGCGTCTGGCCCGATCAACCGCCCCCCGTGTTGCCGAGTTCGGCGGATTTCGAGGACTTGGGTCCGGAGGAGAAACTACGGCCGACGATATACGAGGTCATGAAGATCACAGGTGAGGCGTCCACCAAGCAATTAGCCATGGCGGCGATGCTTGGAACAGGCGCGGTGGTTGAAGCTGTCACACCGGCCGGCGGAGAAGCCTTTCTTGCGCAGACGAAGGCGCTCCTTCTGCCTCCGATCAAGGAGCCAGGATTTCGTAGGTACCCTTTTTACATACCAATTCTCGAGCGGAAAACCCTGGAGTCCGCCAGGCCGGAGCAGCTGGACAAATGGTTCTGCGGGGCCTCAGCTTATATACGCGAGAGCGTCCAGGACAAGGGAGTTCTGATCGTCTCGCGTGAGCCGCTGACGCCTCTGCTAGAGCGATTAGGCGGCGAATTCCGGAAGACGCCAGAGCCGCAGTGGCGGATCCCCTGCTAGGAGATCCGGATACCGCCGAATGAGACGCATATTCTTCACCATTCTTGCAGCTTCCATCCTTGTAGCAGCCGACAACCCATCCGGAGCCCCGGCTTGCGGAACGGCGGGCGCAAAATTCGACGTGCATCTGGGTCAGTTTCCGTCCATTCTTCCAAGGCCTCAGGCGGACAGCGCTCTGGTCTTCGTTATCGAGGTCCAAGCGGTCCCGGTATGCCTAGTCGGGTGTATCGAGACCGCCAGAATAGGACTCGACGGCAAATGGGTAGGAGCAAACCGCTTCGATTCTTGGCTGGTTTTTCAGCTCAACCCTGGAGAACATCATCTTTGCGCAGCTTTAGACGGGAAAAAAACGGACCTCGCCGACCCGAACCGGGTCTCGTTAGCCAGCCTCACCGCGGAGGCCGGCGGAACCTACTATTTCATAGCGCGAGTGACGCACACGACTTACCTGGGGCCTTGGATTGATCTCGAGGCTTTGAACCGGGACGAAGGAGCATTTCTTGTCTCGCGCTATTACCCAAGTTCATCAACCGCGCACAAATGACCAGCAAGCGCGGCGTGAGCGTCACTCAATCGACCACTGATGATCCCCGTTGGCATGCGCTCCACCTGCGCGGAGAAGTGACTCGAGGTCCGCATCGGTAACGATCAGGATGGAGTCATCTTCGGGGCTCTCCCGAACATACAGGTGCGCGCTGCCCAGCCAGCTTCTCAATTCTTCCGGACGCCGTTTGTCCAGCGATTTCACATCGAGCAGCGGCACGTAAAACGGCATGATCCGAAGATTGGGCTGCTTAATGTTCGGCAGAAACACATCCTTATAGTGCGCGAGCAACTCTTCGGCGGAACCGGAGTGGATCAGCACCTCTACCATTCCCGAGCCGAGCAGCAGATCGAGAGCCTCACTGTTCGCTTTCGGTCCGCCCTTGAGACGGATGACCTGATACATCAACGGAACCCGCTCGCCTCTTGCCATCCGAAACAGATCGGACATCTTCCACAACTCCGGTGGTGGACGATCCGGCCAAACACCAAGGCCGATTTCCGGTTGCCAGCTCGAAATATGCGCGTTGAAGGCGTCTCGCCCGTTATTCATGGATTGGTTTTGCAGAAAGACATCAGAACTGCGCCCGTCGCTTGCGACGGCCCGCACCATGGACTCGACCAGCACGCGGATTTTCGGCAACTCGCGGACAACCGGAAAACGATCGACCTTGATCTGCGCGGCATGATAAGGCGCGGCGACGGAAACTATTTCGATGTGAATCGCTGCCATCAGTGTTTCGGGTAGACCTTACCTTCCTCCTTCATGGATTGAAGAATATGATCGAGCGGCTCCTCGAGCGGAGGCTTGGAAGCGATGTAAATTCCGTGATCCGCCGGGCTTTCCCGCCAGAACAGATCGAAAACCTGGAACCACTTCTTGCTCTCCGCCTCGGGCTGCGTGAAAAAATCGTCGGTGCTGAGCAGCGGCAGGATGTACTGGAGCCCGGCATAAGACGGTTCTTGTTCGAGACCCACGCCAAAAAGCTTCTTGCTGTCGGCCAGAAACTTGTCTTTGGATGCGCAGGCGGCATTCATGACCAGTTCGAGCTTGTCGAACTGCATCTGCGGGAAGAGCTTACGCAGTTCATCAAGCAACGGGATATCGGGAGGCTTGGCGGTGGGGTCCGGTTTCATGTAGTACATGGCCGAGCCGCCGAACCCGAAAAACTCGGCGAGCAGGGTCGCCAGGTCGGGATGCCGCAGCCAGTAGCAGTAGTCCGGCATATGATCCTGGATGTCGAACGCCTCGCCGTGAATTGCGCCCTTCAACTGGTCCATGGTCGGCCGCGGAGGAAGGGGCGCGCCGGGTTTTCGCATCAACCCGAGTTTCGGAAGTAATTCGGTGGCCAGTTTACTAAACCGTTTCTCGACCGCAACAATGCTTTTTTGTTGAAGAAAAAATTCGCCGCGCACGCCGTAATCCGCGATCAGCTTTTTATGGAGTCGCGGGAAAAAATCCAGGAGCCAGGCGCGCTGTCCGGCCCCCGGCGGGAACGCCGCCACCGGAATCCAATATAATTCGAATCCGGACAATCCATTGGCTTTCGAGAACGGACCGAGAGTCCGTTCCGGAATCGGCTGCAAGCGGCTTTCCTGTGTCTGCGGCATGAGCGCTTCTCGATTATGTCATCGGCGTTCCGCCGTCGAGGTCAATCAGACAGTTGACCGTCGCCTTAACCTGGGCCTCAGTCCCCACCGCCGCGCGCAGCGCCCTGAAATGTTCCTCGCTGATCTCGTTATCGGAAGAAATGCCCGCCCATGAACCGTGTATGGGGTGCGCTTCAGCGTGAAGCGTTTTATATTCGAGGTCGTACACGGCCGCGATCGTCACACATAGCGCGATCGAAATCGGCATGGCTAGTCCAAAAACGATCGTAATGGCCGTGGCCCATGTAAACGTGTTGGCGAAGTTGCTCACGGTGAAGGCGGCGCTGTCCGGAATGTTTACATTGTGATCACTGTTAAACGTATCATTTACCACCTTCTGATAGGTCCGGTTCACCGGACCCCATTCCGTTTCGTTGTAGCCCAGCATGACCGTCAGATTCATGATGCCGTTGACCTGAATCGTCCAGTTCTGCCCCACGGTCGTATTCACGTTGTTCGTGTAATTCTCGGTCATATTACCGAGGACCTGTTGCCAGCGATCGCCGTGCACCAGCTTGCAATCGATGCCGGTAGTCCCTGATAACGCAGTTGCAGTGGCGATCCCCGGATAGGAGAGCGCGCCGCTGGGCGTGAGACTTTTGTCCGTTCCAGGATCCTGCACTTTCACCCCGATTCTGACGCTGTTGTTAAAAACGCCCATCGATCAACCGACCTCCCGTGAGAAAAGTGGACTCTTGCAATGAATTCTTCCTCCCGCGTCGAGGATGATGTCGCCGTCGGAATGGAGCAGCAACGTCGAGCGGCCGTTTTCGTCAGTATTCTCGATCATCGCCACCTTGATGTGTTTCGGAGTGGCGATCACAATCGACTCCTTGCCGTCGGTATCGATGAGCTGAATGCGATGGCCGCTCTTGGTAAAGATGCGCTTGACGTTATCGTTGGAATATTCCGCGCCACCGCTCCAGAAATCCTCCGTGGGAGGAGTATTGGGCTTGTTCCACAGACAGCCGAGAATGATGGGACGCTCCGGGTCGCCGTCCTCGAACGCCACCACTACCTCATCGCCGACTTCAGGAACAAAGAGGAAACCGCGAGAACTGCCGGCGTGCGGCGTCATCATGCGCGCCCAAAACGTCTGGGTTTCTTCCTGCCAGAAATACTGCACCATGATCCGTCCGAGTTTTTCCGGATCGTTGTTGTTAAATACGCGAGCGATCACCACGCCGTACCACGGATTATTCATGGGTCGCACCTCATCCTTGTACTCGGCCGAAGCGGTACACCAGAATTCATTCGTATAACCAGCCGGCGGCGTCCAGTGATGAACCGCTTTTGTAACTCCGTAGCTTCCGTTGGCATTGTCATCGAGCCCCGCGATCGTGACTTGATTGCCGGCCTGCACCGCGGGCACGAGAGAATTACCGTAAGCGCTCACGCCCGTCTCCAGCGCCCGCATGCTTTCTTTTCCGCACAGAATTTTATATTCGCTTAACTCTCTGACTCCTCTACGCTGGACCACATAGCCGGGCTTCAGCACAGCGGCCGATTGACTTTGCATAACAGAAACCATCTGAGGAGCACCTCCGAGAAACACAGGCGCTCCCGTGAGTTGCTGATAGTCTTGACTGAGACCCTCAAGAAAGTCGTAATGCGCGCCATCCATCGATGGCGGCTGCACTTTTCCGCTGATCTTAAACCCGATCAGTTGATCTTCGGTGCGCCATTGCAATGTTGGCCCGTCGCCAAACTTGTGTTTCATTTCCACCTGGCTTGGATCGGTGGCGCTGGGGTGAACGAACCGGACGCAATCGTCGGCGGACCGCACAAGAAGATTAAAATCCGTCTCGCCCCACTGTACGATCGGATTTGGAAACTGCATGGAAGGGATATCGCCAGCCGCGGATAGCCCCGCACGCCCGGTCGTATCCGAAGCGATCACGTCCAGCTTGTTCTTGCCATCCGGATAGTATTTCTGACGTTTTGCCAAATCCATGTTATACGTCTTGCTGACTCCGGTCAGCCGCGCCGCGTAGCTGCCGTAAATCTCATACTCCAGCTCGGCTTCGAGCACCATTCCGCTGAACAGGTAATTCGGATTGTTGTCGTCATCGTAGGCGATCACCTGCAGGTCCTTGCCGAGCGCAGCTTCAACCGGGAAACGCTGGTCCTCAGTTTGCCGGCAGCGAATATCGCACCACCAGTGCCGGTTGAGTTCCTGAGTTACGTCCACCTTCTCCAGGATCGCGTTCTGGCTAAATTGATCCAGCGGTTGTCCGTCGATTTGCACTTCCACGTAACCAGTAGCCATATTATGTCTTCTTTTTCTTTTCGAATCCGACCCGAAGCGTGCACGCTCCTCCAAGCGTCACCTGCGAACCGCTCTTCAAGCGCACTGGTTTACCGGGCGAAATCCGGTGACGATCGAGAAACGTGCCATTGGCGCTGTTGAGATCCACCAGAAACAATTTCGTGTCCTGGCGATGAATCTCGCAATGGAAGCGCGAAACCATCCGGTCCGGATCGTGCAGAACAATATCATTTTTGGCTTGGCCGTCCTGTGGAATCGCGCCGATATGGACCACCTCCTGGGTAACCCCGTAGCGCTTCCCTTTTTCCAATCCTTCGGTCACTTCCAGATACGGCTCCTTCTTGCCGCCCGCCCGGATCAGCAGTGCGATGGCGCCGAGCAGCACCAGCAGCCCGCCGCCCCCCGCCAGCATCATCACACGTTGGCGAGCCTGCGTCGCGGCGCTGACGCGTGCGTCGAGATTGCGCACGTTCAGGTCGTCAGGCGCGATCTTCCTGGCGATCGCGACCTGGCCCTGGGCGGTCGTCAGATCGCCGGCGAGAAACGCGGCCTCGCCGGTTTTCAGCGCATTTTGGAGCTGCGTCTGCTTTTGCGCCTCGTCCTGGGTCTGCTTTTCCTTTTGCTGGGCGTCTTTCTGCTGTTGCTCGCGCGCGAGTTCGATTTTCTGCTGGGCGTCGCGATAGCCTTGGGCGGCGACCACGTTGTTGGGATCGACGCTGAGGATATCGCTGTAAATCTTCGCCTGCTCCGCAGGATCATTTGAACGCAGCGCCTGTTGCGTCAACTTCGATACCTGCGCCTGGCGAGCATCATCTTTGGCCTGATTCGGATTCGCGATAATCACAGGCGCCGGCGCGGGAGCCGGGGTGCTTGGCGTCGGAGGCAGCGCGGGCGTCGGCGCGGGCGGCGGCGTCACGACTTTGGGCGGAGGCGGCGCAGCCTCCGCAACCGCGCCGGGGTGGCCGCCGAGCGTCTTGGGTAAAGCGGAAACCTTGATATTACGGAAATCCAGGTTCGCCTCCGCATCCGGCGCAAGCAGCGCAATCGGCCCCGCCGTGGTGCGGGCTTCTCTTTTCACGGAAGGGCCCTCCGTCCGCGTATCGTCATATTCATTCACTGGAAAACCGTTGATCCAGATTTCGAAGTGCCGCCCCTCGACCGCGATCGTTTCCGTGAAAAATTCGTTGTCTTTTCCCGCCAGGAAGCGGGGTTTTTGCAGGCCGTCGATTTCGCCCGTGGAGACCTCGTTTTCGATATCCACCTGATAGCCGGTTTCCATTTTGCCGGCGTCGCCGCGCAGGAAAATCGCCGACTTCGGATGATGGCCCTTATTCTTGCTGTTCACTCGAACGTCGATCTGCAGGACGAAATCGCCATAGGCGGTCTGCGATTCGAGCTGTCCGGGGCCATGGATGCCGTGAATCGCGCCGCCCGTCACCGACCAATCGGCTTCCTTAGCCTTACCTTCGCCCGGCTTGAACACCTTGCCCAGCTTTCCCATGATGCCCTTGCCCGGCTTCGCCGGCTGCGTCCCCACCGATTTCCATCCCGACAGATCGGACCCGTTGAATAACGCGTGCGTCCCGATCGGCTTCAGCTTGATATTGCGGAAATCAACGGCGCTCTTGTTCGAGGCGAGCGCAATGAACCCGCCCTTGCTCTTCCCGTCGGAGCCGTCCACCTTATGCCCATCGACCGTCACCGAAATCTTGTCCAGGTTGAAGTCGGCCTGCATCGTGTGCCATTGATTGGCGGCGAGCTTGCCGTCGCCCTTCAAGACTTTGACAATGCTCCCCGCCGGATTCTTCGAATCGGAATCGCCCAGCCGCAGCTCATAGCCGGAGTCCTGCGGCGTTCCGTCGGTGGAGAACCGCAAGAACGCGGCGGCGTCGGCCCCCGAAGAAGCTCGAAAATCGAATTTCAGACTAAAATCGGAAAACGCTGCGCGCGTGCGCAGCATCCCCGAACCGCTGCCGTCAAACGAGAGCACGCCGCCCGCGATTTTCCAGTTTCCGCCGCCCTCCTGAGCCCAGCCGAACATGGTGCGCCCGTCGAACAGCAGGATCCAGCCGTCCTGCGCTTCGGCGGTGCTGACAGCGTTGTCGGCCGCCGCAAGGGGGATCGCGATCAACAAGGCAACGGCGAGCGGTCGCATTCTAGTGCGCGGCGGCTGCGGCTTCCTCCACCGTGAAGGTGAGGCCGTCCGGTTCCTGATACCCGATCTGCAAAGTCTGCCCGGCCGAGACATCTGCGGCGAGAACCGCGGTCGCCACGGGGGAGAGCACCAGTTGCTGAATGGTCCGCCCAACGGGACGGGCGCCGTAAGCCGGATCGTAGCTTTGCTTGGCCAAGAATGCCAACGCCTCCGGCGTCACATCCAGCCGGATCTCGCGATCTTCGGCAAGCTTCCGCCGCAGACCTTCCAACTGAACGTTGACGATCCGTTCCAGCTCACTCTCGGTCAGCGAATTGAATGCGATCACCTGGGAAATGCGGTTGTACAGTTCAGGACGGAGGCTGGCTTTCACCACTTCGAGGATGATTTCTTTGCGTTTCTCCAGATCCTCGGTAGTCTCGATCGCTTCGCGCACACCGAGATTGGACGTGAACAGCACCAGCGTGTTGGAAAAATCGCAGAACCGCCCTTTGGCATCCGTCAGGCGGCCTTCATCGAGAACTCCCAGCAGCAGATCGAGAATTTCAGGATGGCCCTTCTCGACCTCGTCAAACAAAACCACTGAATACGGCGAGCGGCGGACCTGTTCGGTCAAAAAACCGCCTTCATCCGAGCCGACCAGGCCGGGACGCGAGCCAATCAGACCGGCGATCGAGGATTTGTCCTTGTACTCGCCCATATCGATGCGGATCAGCGCGGCTTCGTCATCGAACAGCGCTTCGGCCAGCGCCTTGGCAAGCTCGGTCTTGCCGACGCCGGTGGGACCGACAAACAGGAACGAATTGGGCTTTCTTCCCGGCTGAAGATCGGCACGCATACGGCGCGCGGCTTCTGAGACGGCGCCCACCGCGTCATCCTGTCCGAACACACGTTCGCCGATACGCTCCTCCATCTTGAGCAGGCGGTCGCGCTCGCTTTCGAGCATTCGATTGATGGGGATTCCTACGCGCTCGCCGATCGCTTCGGCGATGTGCTCGGGACGAACCTCATCCGGCACCAGGCTCTGGCCCGTATTCGCCGCGGCCTGTTTTTCCAGATCCTCGCGCTGCTGCTCCAGGTATTTCAGCGTCCCGTAGCGGATTTCGGCCGCTTTGGCGACGTTGCCCTGCGATTCCGCGGCGGCGAGCAGCGCGCTCTGCTCCTCGATCGCCTGCTTGGTTTTTTGCAGATTGTCGGAAACCTCTTTGCGCTGCTTCCATTCCTTGACCAAAGCCTCGACGCCCGGCTTGATCTGGGCGATTTCGGCCTGGAGCGCGGCGGCCGCTTTTTGCTGCGCCGGCGAAGGCGGGCTCGACAGCACCGACTCAAGCTCGGCCTGCTTGCGGACCAGCAAACGCTCCTGCTGATCGATGTGCGTCGGCTTGGATTCCTTCTGCATGCGAATGCGCGCCGTGGCTTCATCGATAATGTCGATCGCCTTATCCGGAAGAAAACGGGTGCGCATGTAGCGGCGCGAAAGCTTGACCGAGGCGTGCAGCGCTTCATCCGAGAGGCGCACTCCGTGATAGGCTTCATAGCGCGCGCGAATGCCGCGCAGAATCACCATCATGGCGTCATCGGTCGGCTCCTTGACGGTGACCACATCGAAGCGGCGGGCAAGCGCGCCGTCCTTTTCGATGCGCTCGCGATATTCATCGAAGGTCGTTGCACCGACGCACCGCAATTCACCGCGAGCCAGGGCAGGTTTCAGAATATTGGCAGCATCCATGCCGCCTTCGTTGCCGCCGGCGCCCACCAGGGTATGCAACTCGTCGAGGAACAGAATGATCTCGCCTTTGCGCGCGCGAACTTCGTCGACCACGGCCTTGATGCGCTCCTCGAACTCGCCGCGATATTTCGCGCCGGCGACCATCGAGGTCAGATCGAGCGCGATCACTTTGCATTTCTTCAGCGATTCCGGCACGTCGCCCGCCGCGATGCGCAGCGCCAGTCCTTCGGCGATGGCGGTCTTGCCGGTTCCGGGATCGCCCACCAGCACCGGGTTGTTCTTGCTCTTGCGCAGCAGAACTTGAATCACGCGGCGGATCTCTTCATCGCGGCCCACCACCGGCATCAGCTCCCCTGCCGCCGCGGCTGCGGTCAAATCCCGGCCGAAGCGTTCGAGAACCTTGGAAGAAGCCTTGGGCGCGGCGGCGCCCTTCGGCTCGCCCAGCGCTTCGCCGGCAGAGGCCTTGCTGTCGGCGGCTCTCTCGACCGCCTGCTTGGTGACGCCCGCCCCGCGCAGATCGCCCTTAAGCTGATCTTCGCTGAACTCGACGGCGGCCAGCACGAAATCGACCGGCTCGGCCCGCTCCGCGCCGCGGCGCGTCATCATTTCGAAGGATTTTTCTATCAGATCGCGCAAGGAACGCGAAGCGACCGGACGGCGGCCAGGCTCCAGTTTCCCGGTTTTCTCGCCGTTGAGCCGCGTCGAAAACGCGTCGAGCAGCGGGGCGCAGTTCACCCCGGCCTTTTCGAGAGTTCCCGTGAGGGCGCTGTCCTCCAGCAAGACGTACAGCATGTGAACGGGCGTGATCTGCGACTGATCGCGTTTTTCGGCGAGCAATCGCGCACGCTCCAGTGCGTCTTCCAGTTCGTTTGAAAGTTTATCGAGATCGATAGCCATGGCAGGTCACTCCAGCCTTCTGCGCCGCGGTGGCGGCGGCGCTTGCGGTGAATCGTTCGGGTAAGGGCTGCGCGGCGGAGCCGGTTCGTTGCGCCGCGACCCCTCCCAGGGCGCGGGCCGCGCGTCGCGGTTCGGGTCGAAACGGGGCGGCGGCTCCGTGCGCACCGGGTCGAGCGGCGGCGGAACGGGCGGCGGCTCGGCGGGGACTGTGGCCGCGGCCACACGCGTCTCCGGCTGCAACGGCTCGACCGTGCGTACGGGTTCCTGAACGCGCTGCGCATAAAACCGGTGGCGGATATACAGCAGCGCCGTGCGGATCGGGAAATGAGCCTGAAGACTTACGCGAATGTCGGTAATCGTAGGGACGTCCGGAGCGTCGAAGTCGTACTCGAAATTCAACTGCTCCGGCAGCTTCGATTCGCAGGACAGGATCACGGGGGCGCGGCGGAATCCGCTGCCTTCGTTGATGCGGATCTCCGCCGGGATCCGCGCGCCCTTCTCGAAGGTCGCATTCTGCTCGCCGACCAGGATCAGACGATACTTGTCCCGTCCCTCCAGACGAAGCTGCGAGAAATACATGATCAACTCGTCGCCCGCGCCCTGCACGCGCGCCGGCTTGGCGGCGAGCTTGTACAGCACCTTGCCGCCACGGTCGAATACGAAATTCATTGCCTCGAGTGACGGGCTCACGTGGAAATCGATGTACTTGCCTTCGAGCGCCCGCTCCAGCCGCTGCAATGAACCCAGACAGCCGCGCGACTCGCGCACTTCTACCGCCAGATCGTCGTGCAGATTCCAGGTGCGCGTGGTGCGGAGAATTTGTCTCTGCTGCTCGATGATGGCGATGAATTCCGTCTCGCCGGTTTCCTTGAGCGTATCGAAATACTGCTGCACCGCCGGAGTCAGATCCAGATAGGCAGCGGCGCAATGAAACAGACGGCGCAATTTTCCGAAAAGCTGCTGCGGCGTCTGCACCGGATCGAGAATATCGAAGGCGCAGGTCTGGAGAGCGACTACCATCCGGTCCACGAAGGCGACCGCTTCCTGGTCGACCTCGGTTTCAATCCCGCGCTCGGTAAACAGCACCAGAAACTCGCGCATGGCCCGATGCAGCTCACTGTAGCGTTCGGTCATCAGGGTGACATCGTCGACGATTTTCCGCCAGGCGTTGGTCAGCTCGCTGTGCGCCACCAGTGAAGCGCAGGCAGGGATGAAGTCCGGGTCCTTTTCATAACCGGCGCCGTATCTTTGCCGCCGCACGCGGGCGACTGCCGCGCTATACGGGACGCTGTCGGCATGGACTTGCAGGGTCAGGCGGTACGCCGGTCGGCGCTCGGTTTTCATCTGCGGGTTGAACTCATCGAGCGTTCCGTCGAGAACCTCTTTTTCATGCGGGTCGCACACGATGTAGACGGGCGCCTCCGCGATGCCTTCCAGCTCCGAGATTTGAAAGCGCCGCTGGACCGGATAGGAGGGGTCGATATCAATAATGCAGCCGCCGGGGGTGAGCGCGCGGCACTGCGTAACGGCGATGTTTAAGGAGCGGTCGTCCTGGTCGATCGCGACCACCGGGTCATGCCGCACGGCTCCGCGCTCGGATTCGGGCAGGCGCGCGCCGCCGCCGATCAAGCCATAGGCGGCCGTCGCATAACGCAAGGTCCAGATCAGCGCCGCTTCAAAATACCGCTCCTGGCGCAGAAAATGGTCCGGCGTGAGGAGCATCCCATGCTCCCAATTGACCGCCGTAAGTTTCACGTCGTCCGGATTCATACTGTTTGCACCACCTCTTCCCAACTCCGCGCACCAAGATGCGAGTTAATTCCGAGGATCCCGTTCTGCTGCGCGTGACCGAGCCGTGGCGCGCGCGCCCGGTCTTCCACATCCCAGGCAATGATGTGCTTCTGATAACAGGTCGCCACCAGTCCGAGGACCAGATCGAGCAGCCGGCGTTTCTCTTCCTCTTGAAAATCGAAATATGTTTTCAAGGAAACCGGGCCCAAAACGATGGTCAACCGCGCCAGTTCCTCTTTACGGTCGCCGACAATCGCATCGACCGTTAAACGGGCATGGCGCTGCGCCAGCAGGCTTAAATCTTCTTCCGCGATCCGCCGTTCCGACGGCGAGCGCCGGATTTCCTCGACCGGCAGCCCCAGCATCAGATCGACAGCAAAGCGGACGCCACGCTCGGTTCCGGCGAGCGATTGCAGGTTGGGAAGCAGCAGAGCCAGCGGGTACCACAGCTCCCGCGGCCAGGAATCGGGGGACACGCCGAACAGCGCCATCCAGCGCGCGCAAGCCGCCATGTTGTCGGGATGAATGTCGAACAGCCGCGCGCCCTCGCGGATCCAATACTCCGCCTTTTGCAGCGGATCATCGAGCAGCTCGAGAATCTCCTGCGTGCCCGGCTCGGTCTCGCCGCCCTTGTCCCACATGCCGACCGGCAGCGCCTGGCAGAAACCCAGCCCGGACACCGTGAGCTCGATGGTGGTGCCCGGAGTGACTTCCGTGCCGGCAGCCGGAGTCTGCTGAATCACCCAGCGCTGAGGATAACCGTTGCCCGCCATTCGCACGGTGATGCGATCGAGCGGGATTTGCAGATCGAACAGCGCCGACAACGCCGAATCCAGCGTGGGATGGTAGCCGCAAAACGCGTGCGAGAGATCGGGCATCACGGCCATCAGTTCCACTCCAGCTCGAGCGCCAGCTCGGTGTCGTACAGAAAACGGCTCCGGAGAAAACGGTCCAGGTCATTGCGCAGCACGCGCATTTCGGATTCCGGGTCGATAAAAGCATCGCGGTCGAGCCGGCAGGTGACCAGCTGGAAGCGCTGCAATCCCTTCTCGGTGCGCTTCAGGCGAGCGGTGACGTCCGCGCGAACGATGCGCCGGTCAAAGGACCGAGCCATCGTTTCCAGATCGGCGTGCGTAACGATGCGACCACGCGATAGCAGCGCCTCCGCAAAACGCGATTGCGCTTCATCATACTGCTCTGAGTCAGTGCCGCCGGCGGCGGAAGCCGGATTGGTGATGCGCACGCCCCGCAGCAGCCCGGGTTTAAGAAACGATTCGGTCTGACCGGGGCCCACCGAGTTTCCGAGTGCGCCCGAGGTGACCCAGGCGCGGGCGTTGACATAGGCTTCCAAACTCCCGTCGGCGCGCTTGCCCGGCTGGAGCTCGATGCGCCCGTTGCGGACGGCAAAACGGCCGGCGCCTTTGTCCACGGCCGGCTCAAACTCGGACAGATAGGGCTTATGCGCTTCACCGAAGACCGAAAGCGGCGCGACCAGAAACCAAGGCGTCCCGCCTTCGCGGCTGATCGGAATGGACGTTCCCTGTTGGTCGAAATAAATCGTCTGGTTGGAACATTCCACGTTAGATGCGGTCATCGCGTGCATCCAGATGGTAGAGATTCCGGAATGCAGCGCGGGGACCGATTTGGGAAGCGAGATTCGCAGCCAGGCGCGCGGCTGCGAAAATAGCGGGCCGGCATCGCGGCCGAAAATTTTTAATAGCGGCGCTTCCATCCCGCGCGGGATGCGGCAAAGCTGGCGGCGCGCCGGAGGGATCACGGGCATCAAAAACAGGCGCGAGCCGTAGAATCCCGCCGGAAGATTGGGCACATCCGGTTCTCCGGGAACCGCCGGAGCGGGAGCCGCAGCCGGCGCGGCATCCGACACCAGGAATTTCAGATTCATTGTGCCGGCGTTGGCTCGTTTAGGCCGCAGGATCCCCGCCGCGGCCAGATCGCCGTCATTTCCGAAGATGCACCAGGTCTCGCTCTCAAGAGCCTGTTGGATCCCGTAGGCGTCCGGACCCAGTTCGAAGAAAAAACTGTGCTGGCTCAGGTGCGCCGGCGGCAGATTCTCGACGGCCAGGTAAATCGCCGGATTGGGGCCGAGATTCACACGCACCGGATCGAGCGACGGCCGGCGCGCCTGAAGCGCTTCCGGTAATTCGATCCCCGGCATCACCCGCAACGCGCCGTCCTGATATGTTGCCGCGACCGCAATGCGCGCCCCCGAGGACAGCAATGCCGCGTCGGTTGTGAAGGTCAGGCGTTCGCCGGACTGCGCTTCGCCGACTAGCTCCGTTCCTGCGTCGATCGTCTGCGGGTCCGATGCGGTCAGAAAACGAACGACGGTTTGCGCCGGCCGCGCCATCCGCTTCTCAATCCCCAACCCGGCGATCAGCTCATCGAGAAGCGCCAGGCGAATGCGTCCGGTTTCGGAATAAAGCGTCTCCAGTTGCTGGGCAAAAGTTCGAAACAGAACCGCCAGCACAGGATCGGTGGTTTCCGCCGAGACTCCGAAGTCTCTGAGCCGGCGGCGAAAATCGTCGCGCAGCTTGCGGTCGATCTCGATGGCGCTGGCGCTCTGGTAAGGCATGGCTGTTTAAACATTCATCGAATACGTTTTCTCCGGCTCGGCGCCCGCCGCGCGGCGGGACGCGAGGGTAACCGAGTACGCATCCACATCGCGCTCGCTCTGCGGCTCCTTCGCGATGCTCTGAATGCGAAGCTCGGCGATTCCCAGGTCCTGCAACGCCAGGTTCGCTTCCTCGAGCGCCAGTTGCGGAAGCTCCGGCCGCGCCCGCGCCTGCTCGAAAAAGTCCCGCAGCCCGAAGTGCGGGCAACCCTGCCAGGAGCCGTGCGGGGTTTGAGCCATCACACGGATCAGAGCGAGCGTCGCCTGCACTTCATCGGTTCGGTGCAGAAACGATTCCCGGAGCCGCAGCGGAAAGGAGATGAACGAAATACGCGCCCCCTCCTAATTGCTCAACGAAAAGCCGGGCTGATTGCTCTGATTGAGCGAGGGTTGAAGGTCCAGCACCAGCATGTCGTTGATCACGTCGGTCTGCCCCGGCGCCGGGACCGGGTTCACGGTTTGGAAGCCGCTGATCCAGCCCTTGAACTTGACGCTGCAGAGCGCGTTCTGCTTGGAATCGTCCTGCCAGTATTCGAGCTTGATGTCCTGCATCGACGCCTGGGTCGGGACATTCGCCCACTGGAAAAGCTGGTTCAGAGTGCCAAACGGCATGTTCGTCGTGTCGGAGATGTCCACAATGACGCGAATCTTGCTTTGCAGACTGCCCATGCTCGGCATCCCGGAACGATCCGGCGGGGTCAGCAGGGCCATCTTGATCTCCACCGCGTCGAAACTGCTTCCGCCGATGGTGCAGGTGGCATTGATTGGTGTCGCCATAAATTCCTCCTTTTGTTCATCCTTTAGTTGGACATCGTCCACGAGCCGTAATTCTTCTGATTGAGCGCCGGCTGCAAATCGAGCACCAGCATGTGGTTCAACACTGGCGTGGGGTAATCATACTGGTAACTGCTGTCCCCGTTCATATTGGCGGTGGCGTCGGAAGGATTGATCGTCTCAAAACGCGAGATCCAACCGTTGAATTTGTAGCTGCAAATCACGTCCTGCTTGGCGTCATCCTTCCAGAAATCGATCTTCATCGCCACGATGTTCTGTTGCGTGACCACGTTGGCCAGATTGAAGAACGACTGCAAAGCGGAAAAGGGAAGGTTTTGCGTGTCGTGAAAATCTGCGAAGACCCGGATTTTTGATCCCAGACTGCCCATGAGCGGCTGCCCGGATTGATCCGTCTGGCTGGCGAATTTCACGCTGGCGCAGACGGCTTGAAAAGCCGTGCCATTGATGGTCACGGTGCATCGGTTCGGTGCTGCCATCGGTATTTCTCCTCCTTACTTACGTTTGCTACGAACGAACAAGCTTAAGAACTTCCCAACTAATCGCGCCGCCGCAGAGCGTGGCGGCGGTTCCGCTGCCGGCGCGGGCTGCGCCTCCGGCTGCTCCGGACGTGTCCCTTCCGGATGGGTGGGTCGTGTCTCGATTTCGAATTTCTGACCACCCCCCCGGCGAACACGAATGCCCATGGTTGACCGGAACGGCGCCGCCTCCGACTCGCGTGCGCGCCGCTCTGCATCCTTGGCGGCCGATCCTGCCGACACCCCCAATCCCCCGCTCATGGGTATCTCGTCGGTTTCTGCGCGGCTGTCTACGCTTTTTTTTCCCCGCCTTTTGAAAACTCCGGAACGTCAATCTTCAAAACGAAAGTCTCCGCCGGCCCGGTCGGCATCACGTTCAGGGTGATGTCGCAGATGCCCTGCATGCGTTTATTGGAATCCTTATCAACGAACAGATCATAGCCCAGGATCGTGCCCTGCTCTACCTGCTCGTCGAGCAGCTTCTTGAGCGGAGCCTCAATTTGCTGATCCATGAACTCGCGCGTCAGGACCTGCCCGGCGACCTGCAGCAGATAATGGCGGCAGCAGCGCTCCAGATAGCGCAGAATCCGATAGGACGTGAAAAACTTCAGGACGCCGTAGGGGTCCTCGGCCTGTGTGCGGCAGCCGAAAAAGCACAGATGATTGTCGGCATCGCGAATAATGGGGATCAACTGGCGCTCCATGCTCAGGTGCTCCATTTCCCCGATCAGCGGCTCGACCCGGCATTTTTCCGACCCGGCAATCTGGCCGAAGCGCGAACCGACCGGCCCCTGCGCGATGCCCACGGCATCGTCGGCGCGTGCGACGGCGCCGGCGAAGACCAGCGAAGGCGGTCCCCACAGGTCGTCGCCGCCGTCGATTTCCTTCTCGAACCAGTGCGCGGGACGCAATTGAAGATAACCCATGGTGCAAACGTCGGCCGCCGCCCGATCCTCGGGCCGCTTCATGAATTCGTACTTGCCGCCCGGAAGGAAGTTGCGCTCCACGTTCTTGAAGGACTTCTCGTCATCCAGGTCGCCAATCAGCAGCATGCCATAGGCGTTGGCGATGTCTTCGAACTTCTCGCGCACCGGCTGCGGATAATATCCGGGGACCACCAGGTTGCAGATATCGTCGCGGAAATTGAAGTTGTCGTTGCGCTTGCGGACGAAGTTCTCGACCGCGGCGACGTTCATGCTGAACACATCCTTCATCGCCTTGGCATCCGCGTTCAGAACGAACATCTCCACCGGCTTGCGGACCTTGCCGTCAGGAACCTTCGCGTTTTCAAAGAACAGGCGAAGCTCGCGATAACTGCGTTCGATCGGCCGGATCTGCTGGAAAACCTGTGAAAGCAGCGTGTCGCGGGTTTTTTCCGCGGCGTCGATCTGCGCCTGAAATTTCTTGACCGTGCCTTCGTAGCTGTCAGTCTCTTCTAGAAGAGTTTCGAAATTGATCAGTTGAGACAGGAACTCCGTTGCAAGCTGCGGCGAGAAAATGCTCGAAAGATCCCGCGTCTCGTCGAGCAGCGCGGGGTGAAGGTCGGCGAAAATGTCCTGCAACAATTCGCGAGCTACGCTCTCGCCGAGAATTTCTCCGGTTGTTTTGGTCTTGACTGCGGGCGCCGAGTCAGCCATTTATTCGCCTCCCTTGGCGGCTACCTTCTGGAGCTCGCCTTTCAACCGCCCGAGCGCGGAGATAATCTCTTTCCGCTGCGTTTCATTACCCCAGGCGCGCCGCACGGTCGGCAGCTTCCAGCGGTCCTTCAACCGGTACAGCAGGTCGATATTGGCCTTGAGGTCTGCGATATCGTTGCGGAGATATTCCGTCTCGCCGTCGGCGTTCTTGATTTCCTGGCGCTTCTGGAGATTTTCCGGGTCGAAATCCTTGATGCTGCGGAACCGGAAATCGGCTTTGAATTCGGTTTCCTCCGGTCCGGCGTAGCCCTTGAAATTCAGTTTCGGCTGGAACTTGGCGAAAGCGTCGTTCAAATCCTCCACCTTGGTCAGCTCTTCGTTTTCCGACGCGGCTTCCTTAGCCACCCGATCAAGGCTCATGGGCATCATGACCGCGCAGGTCGACGTGGGAACCTTCCGCACGGATGGCGTGATTCCCTTTCGAATCACTTTCACTAAAGGCATTCATTTCCTCCCCGGCCGGTAATCCGGCAAAATCCCTAGGATAAAATGGTACACGAAAATCTGCACTTTGCACCTATTTTTTGGTACCGGGCCGTCCTGGCGGCACGATCGGTCCCAGCCGCGTCTTGCTGAAATCCCTATACACCCTGGTTTCGTCGCCGGGCGCCCGGGGCGCGGGTTCTCCTGGCGCTCCCGCTTGAAATCCCGCCGGCGCCTGCCGGGCGGGCACACCGGCAGTTTGCCCCGACCAACGCTTGGTGGGAACGACCCCGATGTATTGTTCCGACCAAACCAGCCTGGGAATCCAAAACCACATAATCAACAACAGCGCGCCAAACCCGATGAATATTAGTACGGGTCGCAAAATAGATATCCAGCCCGTGCTCACGGGCGTCGACTGGGCGTATAAAGCCTTCATCTCGGCGGCGTCGCAATGCCCTTCAAACACCGGCAGTCCGATCTGCGGCGTGGCCCACACCTTTGGATCGCTCGCCAATTCCTGCCCTCCCGGCAACTTAAGACGCACCGAGACGCGCAGCGTCCTTCCCGCCAGGGACGCACGATCCGGCCATGGGGAAGTGAACGTCGCCTGGATGCGGCTGGCAAGCAGAGTTCGGGCCACTGTGAAGATCCGGCCTAAGGTCGCCGCGTCCGCCGCCATATAGTATTTTGTGCTGAGCTGGCGGAGCGCCGTTTCATCGATCTCCTTAAAATCCCCAAAACCCACTCCGATCACCTGAATCCCGGAGCTTTTCACTTTGGCCGCCGCCTGCTCCAACCCCTCCGGTCCTGCCAGAAGGCCCGGATCGTCGCCTTTGAGAACCTCGTTAGTGCCATCGGTCATCAGGATCATGAGCACTTCCGGAGAAACGCGGGCGCCCGAATTCCTGCTGACTTCCTGCGACAGCACATCCAGGCCGATGCTCGCAGCGGAAAAAAGCCCGGTATTGTTATGCGGCTGCGGCTTTGGAATCGCCTGGATCTGCGCCAGGGCATCGGTCTTGGTGGTCGCAAAATGCGCGGCGCGGATGGTGGATTCGACCTGGTGGCTTTCAAACGGCACAATCGCGATCCGGTCGACCCCGTCCTGGAAACCGTCGAGAAATTGGCCCAGGGCGTTCTTGGCGGCTTCGAAACGGGTTTCTCCGCTGGCCAGCGGCCGATTCATGCTCCCGCTGATATCCACCAGGACCAGCGCTACACGACCCCGCACCACTTGCTGCTCTCCGGCGCCGGCTTCCGCGAAAAACGGCGTGATCACCTGATCGCCCACCTGCACGGCGAGATTCGAGGCCAGCTTGTCGGGCGGGGGAAGCTGCGCGGGCAAAGGCGATCCCTGCGCATCCACCACGTTGAACTTCAAACGGAAGCAGGGCGCGCTGCCCGCCGGATCGCAACTCAACATGCGGACGCTGTCGGTGAACTCCAGGCGTCCGGTTCCCCCCTGCGGCCATGCTACAAACGGCGTGGCAAACACAATAGCGGCCAGCAGCGCTCCTCCAGATCCCCGTTTCGTCGTCATGATTCCTTCTTTTTCGTTACGAAGCGTAATGCCGTCCGCCCCACCTGGATATCGTCGCCGTCGCGTAATTCCTGGGATCCCATAAAGCTCTTGCCCCTGACCCGGGTCACAAAACGAGCCAGCGCGGCACTGCCAACCGTCTCCTGATGCCGGGCGAGGTAAAACCTGCCTTCCTTCTCGAACAGAATCGCATGATGGGCCGCAAGGGCGGCGTCGGGTATGAAAATCTCCACATCCGGACGATAGCGGGTTTTGCTGAAATCCTGCGTCTGGCTCCCGATCACGTAGGAATCGCCCTGCTGAAGCTCCCATTCCTTCCGGGTCCTTCCAAATTTGCTTTGTGCGCGGGCGTCGCCACTGCTGACGAACTGAAGGACGCCGTCGCGCAGCAGGATCGGGGCAAGCGTGACCCCGAAACAAATGCCCACGCCGATCGCAATAAATCCCAGCGCCTGAGAAAGATCCGGAATGCTGCTGCCCAGGCTGGCGAAAAGAAATCCGCCGAGGGCGCCACCAATCAAGCCGCCGGCGCAAGCGTGCATCACCCGAAGCCGATTCACGTGCACCCAGCGCAGGCCGAGCCCCAATCCTATCAACGACCCGGCGAGCATCCAGGCGATCAGCCGATTGAGCAACGGCGCCTGCAACCCGAGATTATTGGTAATAGGAATCTGAATCAAGCCGGCCACAACTCCCGCCAGCACTCCGATCAGGGTTCCGGAGACAATCCATCGCGGCATCACCCGGTTTCCAGACCAGCGGTCGGAAAAACCCACGGTGAGTCCGCCGATGAAGCCGCCCAGAATGGCGGCTGCGATCAAGTCTGAGACCCAAACGTCGCGCTGGCTGGGAAGCACGGCTGCCGCGAGCGCAGTGATCCCCCAGGAAAATAAGCCGGCCATGCCCCCAACCAGAGACATGTAGTAAAGCGTCTGATAAAGGCTCATCCGATTTACCGTGAAATCTGTCTGGGCTAGTGTATCATTAGCTGAACGATCCGTAAACCTTAGCGTGTCGAACTTGAAGGATCGCCTGTCTGATTATTCCCGGCTGGAGCACACCATCTTCGCGCGGGCGGAGGTGCGGGACGTTTACGCGGTTGTCGCCGGCGCCGGCGCGCTCGGAAACGAGGTCGTGAAGGCCCTGGGACTTCTGGGCGTAGGGCAGGTCTTAATTGTCGATCCCGATCACGTTCAGCCCAGCGATCTGACCCGATCCGTATTCTTCCGCCAGTCCGATTATACTGGCCGCAATAAGGCGTCCGCCTTAGCCTGCGCCGCGGAAACGTTGTTTCCGGACACCAAATTCTCGGCCTCCGAACTGGAAATCGCCGACCTCGGCTTCGGCCCCCTGACCGGCGCCTCAATTTTGTTCAGTTGCGTTGACAGCGATCTCGCTCGCCTGGAAATTGCCTACATCTCGACGAAACTCGGCCTCCCGGTTTGCGACGCAGGTTTGGGGACACCTGACTATTCCCACGGCCGCGTCTCCTGGTTTCCCGGCAAAGCTGGGGCCTGTTTTGGATGTAAGTTGACCCCCGCCAAACGTCGCGAACTGCTTACGCTGTGGGATGCGACCATTCGGCCGTGCAGCGATCTGGCGGAGGCGGGCGCAGCGCCGTCGACGCCCACAATGGCTGCGATAATCGGCTCGGCACAGGTCGAACTGGGGCTGCGCTGGATGATGCAACAGACGGCGCAATCGGAGACCTTCGAACTCTCGCTCGACCAGCCGCCGCGCAGCGTGTATTTCCGGACGCCGGAATCCTCTTCGTGCCCGTTCCATGCGGACAGTAGCCGCTTGCTGCGGAATCTTCCCACGGGCGCGGAGACCCTGCTCGACTTACTGAAAACGTTGGGCGACGGCGCCTGCATCGTGCTGGACTGGCCGATTGTGACGCGGGTGCGTTGCCTTGATTGCCGCGCCCAATGGGCCCCGATGCGCCGCGCCGCGGTGGTTCGGCGAAGCGCGGTTTGTCCTGACTGCGGCTCGCGGAGTATTCTGGAACAGGAATCGATCCGAATGATTGATGAATGCTCCCCATGGGCGCGGCATTCCCCGGCGATCCTGGGGCTGGCGCGGGATCATCGTTACACGATTCGATTCCGGGACGAGGCCGCATGAACGCCAGAACGATCACGACGCTGGTTGCAAGCGCGTTCCTGTTGACGCTGCTCGAGCTGGTTGCCGCTCTGGCCAATACCTGGGTGGCGCTGGTCTGCGCGTTGCTCCTGGCCCCGCTCGCCTTCGGCATATTCCGTTTTTTCGAAGTAGAAATTGCCAATCCATGGATCGAATTCCTGGCGCCATGCGCGACGAGCCTGATGGGCAGCGTCATCGTATATCTCGGCGTGCGGAGCGATCCGCCTCTGCTGTTGGCGCCGCTGGCGACGGCGGCCGCCGGTGGGTTGATCGTGGGAATTCGCAAAATGGGCTCGCAGCGGTGCTCCCTGTGCAACCGCAGGATCGCCGGCGGAGTCGCGTTTACCTGTCCGCGATGCGGGCTCCTGGTCTGCGAGCAACACTGCTGGTCCTTCGAGCACTGCCGATGCCGGCTATGCGAAGAGAATCGGGTGCCCGTATTCACGCCCGACGGCCGATGGTGGGACAAGCAGTTTGGCCCGCGCACGACCTATGGGAAATGCCAGCTCTGCCTGGCTTCCGCCGCCGACGCAGACCTGCGGCCCTGCGGCAAATGCGGCCGTCCGCAGTGCCGCGAATGTTGGGATTTTTGCAACGGTCAATGCAGCCGCTGTCACTGGATGATTGAGGATGTGCCGGAAGCTCTGCGGCCGTTTCTGATGGAGCCGCCATCGCCGCGGTCCTTACGTCAGTGACGCAAGGTCAGTAAAATAGACACATTATGGCGAAGTACCAGATCTATTTCGATACGATCAACGGGGAAAGCAAGTACAACGTCGATATCGACGACGAGGAGCGGCTGGACGCCGTGCTGGACGAAATTCTTTATGACCTGCGCGAGCGCGGCGATATGTTGCAGGGCGACGGCGAGCCGCAAGTGGTTTGGAATGGTCAATCCCTCGATTTCGCCACACCCTTGCCGACGCAGGGCGTGAGACCGAACGACGTGCTGCGCGTCTCGATTATCGCCACCAACGGATGAGAGCGCGCAGGCTGGACAACGAATGGGCGTTGCTCGAGCAGTTGGCGGCGCATAATCCGCATATCATCGAAGGAATTCGCCGCGAAACGCAGCCGGATGCGGATCTCTTCCGCCTGATTCTTCACAGGACCTCCGCCCTGTCGCCGGAGTTTCCTCATCCGGTGCGGGAAAGCGCTTCGCATGATGTCATGTTCCGGTATCCTGCCTATTACCCTGCTGTGCCGATTGAGGCGTTCCTAACGCGTCCCGTGTTTCATCCCAATATCCACCCGGAGAATGGATTCGTGTGTTTGTGGGACCGCGTTTCTTCCGGCGACACGATCCTCGAAGCTCTCCGGAAATTGCAACGGGTGATTTGCTGGGAGTTGTGGAATGACCACGCCGATCATGTGATGCAGCCGGAGGCGGTGACCTGGGGTCGGGAGGCCAAACCCCTATTGCCGTATGAGGCCGTGCAAGTGCCGGAGGCGATTCGGCGCGAGATGACTTATGCCTTTCGGCCTGAGGGTTTCCGGAAGCGCCTTTTTGTGCCATCGTCCTAGCCGGCGAACCAGGGAAAAGGTGGCGACGCGGCGCGCCATTCAGAATCGCCGCACACCGCCTTCACACCGCGGTTGAGCTTGTAAGATCCACTGCGCGTTGGCGTCCCTTAGCGGCCTTGAGGACTTTACGCCTGGGGAAGAGGATTGGCCGAAAGCTCAATAATCGCATGAGCGCCGGTTCCGACTTGCTCAATGGGAAATCCCAACGCATGCCAACGCGGGAACCCGCCTTCGAGAGGATGAACGTGCGTGAGTCCCATGCGTTTCAGCCGCAGTGCTTCGCGGGCGCTGGTGAATTCGTCGGGGCAGGAACAGTACATCACAATCTCCGGCTGCGACTCCGCGAGCACCCGCTCTGCGGTCAGATCGGCAAGCATGATCGCAGTGGGAATAATGCCCTCGCCCTGCTCTGCTCGCGCGCGAAGGTCGACAATAATGGGCCCCTCGCCATTCTCCATTTTGTTTTTGAGTTCCTGCGCTGTAATGCGCCGCACACGCAGCTCACGGTAGATTCGCCGGCGGTCGCGATATTTCTTGAGAAGGTAGAACGCGAACAACGTTGCAATCAGGATTGCCATCCACGCGCCGAAACGTTCCAGCGAAGACGCCAGAATTTCGATCTGGTCGCGAAAAGTCCATCCAAGGAGCACATAAGCGCCAGACCACAAGAGCGCGGCAACGGCATCGAGCAATAAAAATTTCCACCATGCCAATCTCGAAAGCCCCGCGAGCGGCGGCACCACCGCGCTGAGGCCCGGCACGAATTTGGCGGCCAGAATCGCGGATGATCCGTGACGGGAATAGGCCGATCGCGCTCTCTTTAAATAAATCTCGGGTTCGAGCGATGTTCGACTCAGAAACGCCAAGATCGACGTGCCCCGTCGCCCGCCGAACCAAAACCATAACGAATCGCTAAGAACTGACGCCGTGATCGCTAAAATGAGTGCGGGCGCAAGATGAATGTCGCCAAGCCCGGCGAGCGCTCCGGCAGCAATCAGAATGGGAGTTGAGGGCAGAGGTAATCCAATCTGCTCCGCCATCACCGCAAAAAACACAATCAGATAACCATGTTTGATTAAGAGATCGATGGCGGTAGACATGACGCGTTACCTCCTTTGAGGATTAACGGAACGAGCGAGTCGCCCCGGCCGGCTTGACTGGCTTGTTGCTGGATGTAATCAACGACACGGAGTGCAGACGGACTGCGTCTCCAGTCTGGCGAAGCGACGTCGTCAGCGAAGATCGCGACACGCGGCGCACGATCGGATCGACGAACCACCGTAGCGCGGCGGGAATATCGCGGCTGAGCGCGACCACTTCGACTTCGATGTAGACGCCGCCGTCCCGCTCCTCGAAGCGAGTGATGCTGTGCAGACGCCAGATCAGGCCGGTCCCCTGGTCTTCAGGCAGCATGTGCTGCGATGGCGTGTCGTAATCAGCGACCTCCTGAATGCGAGTTGCGTCACTGATGCTATACCATCGGTGCCCGTCCACACGCACATACGACGACCGGTAATCCGAGTCGAGAGCTGTCTTGGCCAGCACGGACTTGTTTATGATCACCAACGAAAATTGATCGCCTGAATCGAATGTCGCGATTCCCCGCGACTCGACGACGTTCGGGTGGTAATAATCCTTGTAGCGGTCGTAATCCCGGAGAAGGGGAAGAACCTCGCTGAGCGTCGCGTTCGGGATAAAGGCTGCGCCGGCCCAATCGTGAATCAACCCCGAGCTAACTTTTATGGGAACGTGCTTTCCCACGGGTCCCACCACGATCTCGCCGGCGCGAAGTCTAGTGATTTGCGCCGGAATTTCATCGCTCGACAGGAATGAAGCGCCGGGGGCAAGATGTTCCTGACCGCGCTCATCGGCCGCTTTCACGTATTCCTCCCATTGCTGGAGAGCCTCCGGTTTCAGTTCGGCTG
>Ga0335081_10001332_pt1 | contig 39314 bp, 32 predicted proteins | sample Lox_Sample_35_FD_206713 | JGI IMG/M metagenome (GOLD analysis project Ga0335081, IMG submission 206713) | Soil microbial communities from Loxahatchee National Wildlife Refuge, Florida, United States - Lox_Sample_3.5 | ecosystem: Environmental > Terrestrial > Soil > Wetlands | place: USA...
CCGTCACTGTGGTCGGAAGGGTCGCGGCCGGGACGTAGCGACGCAGCAGTTCGCTGAGCCGCTCGCGCAAGTATTCGACGGTAATGTCGCGCTCGATGGCGCCGCCGACGGCGACACTCATTGATCCGGTTTCCTCCGAGACCACCACCGAAACCGCATCGGTCTCCTCGGTGATGCCGATGGCGGCGCGATGACGCGTGCCGAATTGCGTCGACAGCAGGGGATTCATGGAGAGCGGCAAGAAGCATGCGGCTGCGGCAATGCGGCCCTTCTGGACGATTACGGCACCGTCGTGCAACGGCGCGCTGGGGCGGAAAATAGTGATCAGGAGATCGTACGACAGAGTCGCGTCGAGCGGAACGCCGCTTTCGATGAAGGTGCGCAGTCCGATCTCGCGCTCGATGACAATCAGCGCGCCGGTCGCGGTCTGCGAGAAGTGCGCGGCGGCAAGCACGATGTCTTCATAGCTGTCGCTGGCGCCAAAGACGCCGGAGCGAGTGGCCGAGAGCCGTCTTCCCAGCCGCGCCAGCGCGTGGCGAATCTCCGCGCCAAACACCACGATCAGCGCGAATACAGCGTAGGGAAAAAGTGTGGTGATCAGCCAATCGACGGTGCGGAGTTGCTCGATGTGTGCTAGCCAGAATGCGCCCACCAGCAGCACCACCGCAATCAGCATCGGTATCGCGCGCGTGCCCTTGATCAGCTTGAGGAACTCATAGATGAGGAATGCGACCACCAGAATGTCGATGATGGAGATCACCGAGAACTGCGGGATGTGGAACAAGTTCTGCACCATCAGGTTCCGTGCGCATATCCAAAGCCATTCTAAAGCAATCGAAGGTGGGATCGTGGAAGCGCCGAAACAGGTTCAAGTCTGCCGTGTTTCGCTACCACTTTCGTCGGTAACGTAATCAGGGAGCCCCCTGATTACGTTACCATCTAAGCTGTTGAAAATAATTGGAAAGTCTCGACTTTGGCGCGCCAAATTGGTCTTGGCGTGAGACTTACGCGCAAAGTATAGCAAACATAAATGGTTACGGGGCGCATGAGGTCACCGAGCCAGATCGACGCTTCCCTAACCCCTCCCTGCCGTCTTTTGCACTCGAGCCGTGAACTCGCCGTTGGCCACTTGCGCGCGCACCTGGTCACCTGCCTGCACTTGCGCAATGTCTCTCACCAGATGTCCGTCGGACGTGAAAACCAGCGCATAGCCGCGGGCGAGTATGGCTTTGGGCGACAGCGTTTGCAGCGTGCTGTCGAGTCGCTCCCAGCGCGCGCGCCGGCGCGACAGCAACGCTTGCCGGGCGTGCTGCAAGTTCGCCGAAAGCCGATTGAGTTCGTTGCGTCGCGTCGCCAACCTCCCCGACATCGCCGTCTGCAGTTGTGCGGTGCGCTCTTCCAGGCGGCTGCGCATCACGCCGGTGCGCACACGCAAGTCGTGATGACGGACCTTCGCCTCGAGCAGCTCAAGCCGCCGGCCATGAGCTTTCAGCATTCGCGAATGGGCTTGGGCCATGCGAAATACCAGGTCGTCGACGCGCTGCTGACGGCGAGCGATGGAGTCGCGCATGCGCACGAAGACCGCGTGCCGCGCCAGCCGCGACAGTTGGTTGTGGGCGCGCAACAACTTGTAATTCATGCTCTGCGTCGTGCGCTTGTGAAAGCCCAGCAGCTTGTCGGCGAGCTCGCGTTTGGAGCGGACCACCAACTCCGCTGCCGCCGAGGGTGTGGGCGCACGCAGGTCCGCAACGAAGTCGCAAATGGTGAAATCGGTCTCGTGTCCCACCGCAGAGATCACGGGGATGGCCGAGCCGGCGACGACGCGCGCCAGTCCTTCATCATTGAAGGCGAACAGGTCCTCGAAGGAGCCGCCGCCACGGGCGACGATAATCACGTCCACCTGGCCTCGCCGGTTGAGGTAGCGCACGCCGGCGCTCACCTCCGAGGCCGCGGCCTCGCCCTGCACTTGCGCGGGATAGATGAGAACATGCATGGACTCGTGACGGCGCTGCAGGACGTTGAGAATGTCCTGCACGGCTGCGCCCTGCGGCGAGGTCACCAAACCAATTCGCGCCGGCAGCACCGGGATCGGCTTCTTGCGCGCGGCGTCGAAGAGTCCTTCGGCCGCCAGCCTGGCCTTCAACTGCTCGAAGGCGACCTGCAACGCGCCCGCGCCTTTGGGCTCCAGATACTCGGCCTGGAATTGCAGATCGCCGCGTTCGTCGTAGATGGTGACGCGGCCACGCGCGATCACCTGCAGGCCGTTCTCCGGCCGGAACCGCAACAATCGCGCCTGGGTGCGCCACATGACGGCGCGAAGCTGGGCTGATGCGTCCTTCAGCGTGAAGTAAAGATGGCCGGAATCCGCCGGACGATAATTGGAGATTTCCCCTTCCAGATAAATGTCGCTAAAGCTGCGTTCAACCTGCGTTCGGAGCTCGGCCACCAACTCGCGGACCGCATAGATCTTGCGCGGCGGCGCCTGAAACATCAGCCCAAGTTGTTCGGTGCCGGCCATGTGGGCAGTGTATCAAGGGCCGCTCTTCGCCATTCGCTCTTCGCCATTCGCTTTTCGCCAGACCACGCATTTTCAGTTGCGACTGCCGACAGTGCTGCGAGGGGAGTACACGGGGAGTGCAAAACTGAAGATCGAAAAGCCACGAGCGGACCAAAGCGAAAAGCGAATGGCGAAGAGCGACTCATCTCATGCGATTCACAACGTACAACACGAGCGAAAGAATCACGCTGAGAACAATGCAAGTCATTAAAGGGAAGTAGAAGCTGGTGTGCTTGCCGCGGTAGACGATGTCGCCGGGAAGGCGTCCGATGGGCAGATTGAGTCGTCCCGCAAAAATGAGGATGAGTCCTAGCACCAGCAGCAGCCCGCCGAAAAATACCAGCATGCGGCCAAAGTCGCCCATGGCCTTAGACTACACGAGAGGCCGGCATCGGGAGAGGCTGGAGGAGTTGCGTGGCTTCATCGAACAGCTTGCCGGGAAAGATGCGGAGGCGTGCCAGAAAACCGATCGCACAGCCATCAATGGCGATGAGCGGCGGCGCGGTGAGGATCGGCTCGCTCGGCGTGCCGCGCGCTAATATTCTTCTCGGCGGAATTGAGGACTGAGATGGCGCAGACAAATGGCGGCATCGGCAATGTGACGCCGAATGCAAAGCTGGTGGAGATGGCCATGGCGTACGCCCGCAGTAGAACGCTTTGCGCCGCCGCTCGCCTGGGGATCGCCGATGCACTAGCCGACGAGGTGCGCAACGTTGGTTTTCTGGCGGAACATTGTCAAGCCGATCCCGATGCCCTGTACCGCCTGCTGCGCACCCTTGCCAGCCTTGGTATTACAGAGGAGACCGCGGCCGAACACTTTCGGCTCACGCCGTTTGGCCAACCGCTGCGCAAGGATGCTCCGAATTCCGTCTGGGCCGCCGTGATCTTCTGGGCGGACCTGCTCGCGGATGAGTGGTCGCTGCTTACCGATTGCATTCGAAGCGGCAAGCCGGCGTCCCAGGTGCGCGATCCCAACGTGCCCTCGCGCTGGGCACAGTTTCCCAAGGCGGACGCGATTTTCCGCGCCGTGATGGGCACCGCTCCAGCGGAAGATTACGCTCCCGTCGCACGCGCGTGGGATTTCTCACCCGCGACGGTGGTTGCCGATCTGGGCGGCGGAGGCGGGTCGCTCCTGATTGCCGTGCTGCAACTGTATCCCCATCTTCGAGGCATGCTCGTTGATCTCGAACCCAGTGTGGAGGCAGCGAAGGTGCGTTTCGCGAAGGAAAAGGTCGCCTCGAGATGCGAGTTGATCGTCGCTGACCTGACCCAGTCCGTGCCCGCCGGGGCCGATGTGTACATGCTGAAACATTTTCTGCACGGGCGCCGCGACGCGGAGGCCATCGCGATTCTCAAGAACTGCCGTGCCGTCCTTCCGCAGAGCGGCACTCTGCTGATCATTGAATTTGTGCTGCCTGCGCTCGTGTCTCAGGCCGACCCGGAACTGGAGGGCCGTCTGATGAGCGATCTCAACATGCTAGCCGTCACCGGCGGAAGAGAACGCAGCGAGCGCGAGTGGAGAAGGCTTTTGGAAGCCGGAGGATTTGTGTTGACGCGGATCTATCCCGTCGGCGGCGACGACCGAATGGTGCGGAATGTGGGGATTGTGGAGGCCAAGCCAATTCCCGCGTGATTGCTTAGGGCGCGATCACCCCGCACGCGATGCGATCGCCGGAGTTGCCGGAGGGATCGGTTTTGTAATCGTCCCCTTTGGCATGAATCATGATCGAGCTGCCTCCGTTGCCGAGCAGCGAATTGGGCTCGCTGCCCGTGCCCAACACGACATCTTCATCCGTCACCGTTGCCTTCGCCGTGCCATTCTCTTTCACGGTAAAGTTCCTCATGTCGCCGGCGTGATGGCCTTGCGGATTGTCGAAGCCGTGCTGCTTGCCGGCTGGATTGAAGTGACCGCCCGCCGACTTGAAATCCGGCGGATCGCACTTGGCATTCTGATGAAAGTGCACGGCGTGCTCACCCGGCGGCAAATCCTTCAGGTTGAGTTTCACTTCGACTCCGGAGCCTTTCGAAACGATCGTCGCGGTACCGACGTCGTTGCCCTTGCTGTCCTTTAATTCCGCGGTTTTCTTCTTCACCGCCTTGGTTTGCGCGAGCCCGCAGAGGACACACGCCAGAAGAACGGCGACCAGCGCCAGAGCACAAGAAATCTGTTTGCCTTTCATGTCTTGGCTTTGTATCACGAACGCCGGGACGTCGTACAGGATTTCTGGATGCAGCCGGTCATTCAGTCGCGAGGTAGGCGTAGGCCAGAAGTCAAGCCCGGATCATGCGGGCGAACCTTCCTAGTAAACGCTTTTTCTTGAGTCGCTCCGGCCGGGTGAACACCACCTCTTGCGGAAATCCCGGCAGACGTGAGTTCAAGTGAAAAAAGTCCAATTTTCCCTTGACACGCAACGGTTTAGGAGTAGCATTACATCCTAAGTGGTAGAAAGTGGTAAAAAGTGGTCACGAACCATGATTGGAGCGGGAGCACCGGACTTGCAATGCGCTTTTCACTCGATGCGCTCGCAGCTCCTCGATGGCTTTCTTGATTTTCACCTCCACGGCGATCGTTGCACGAATCGCCGACACATATGTTTCGCGGCACTCATTTAACCCGGCTCGACGAAAAAGGGCGTCTGAAGATGCCCGCAGAATTCAAGCGCGAAATCGACGAGAACTACAGCGCGCAATTCTATATCACCAGTTGGGACGGGAGAAGTGCCAAAGTGTATCCCATGCAGGCGTGGGAGGAGATCGAGCGCAAGCTGGCGGCGCTGCCCGAGATGCACAAGACCAAACAGAAGCTGCTGGAACGGACCAGCTATTACGGGCAGGTGGTGGAGTTCGACGGGCAGGGGCGTTTGCTGATGCCGCAGATTCTGCGCGACTCCGCCAACCTGAAGGGCGAGGTTGCAGTGATGGGCAACTTGAGGCACCTGGTGGTGCGCAATGCCGACGAGCTGCGCAAGTCGGTGGCCGAGCCGTTCACGGATGAGGATGAAAGCGTCCTCAGCGGGCTGGGGATTTAGGGATTCACCACAGAGGCACAGAGAAGGAAGCGAGCTCGCCAGGAACCGTTGTGAGAATCGATTGTGATGTTCCGCATTGCGGTGAGAACTGGATAGAAAAGAGCGCCGGAGGCGCGGAGTCAGCTTAGCCCAGGACGAAGCCGAAGGCGGAGTCCTGGGTGGGATGCGTAAACGAGTTGGAGTCCCGTAGGGACGGCAGACATTCATGGGAGTCGGTGCAGAACGGCTCTTCAGATACGAACAGCGCCCCTGGGCGCGGACATGGTGCAACCGAGTTGGGCCATGTTCCGGTTCTTTTACAACCAGCGATCGAATTCCTGGCCGTGCGGCGCGGCGGGACCTATATCGACGCAACCCTCGGCTTGGGCGGAGACAGTTGGGAAATCGCAAGACGCCTCGGCCGAGAGGGTCGTTTGATTGGCTTCGATAAAGACCCGGCAGCGCTGCGACAGGCACGCGAGCGGCTGGCAAATCCTCCGGCGGAGATGGCGCTGGAGTGGCCGCAGATCGAGTTGGTGCACGCCTCCTTCGCCGACGTCGCGCAGCACGTGGCGGCGGCATCGGCGGATGGACTGTTGGCCGATCTGGGCGTCAGCTCCATGCAGCTTGAGGATGCTGCGCGTGGATTCAGTTTTCAGGCGGAAGGCTTATTGGACATGCGGATGGATCCGCACTCCGAGCTGACCGCCGAACAAGTGGTAAACCGCTTCGACGAGCGCGAGCTTGCCGACGCGATTTACGAATTCGGTGAGGAAAGGAGGTCGCGGAGAATCGCCAGAGCCATTGTTCGGGCGCGGCCGATTCACACTACCAGGCAACTGGCGGAAGTGATCTCGGCCGCGGCCCGGCCAATGAATCCTTCCGAACGGCGCATTCATCCCGCGACGCGTACTTTCCAGGCAATCCGAATTCTGGTGAACCGTGAATTGGACGATTTGCGGCGGCTGCTGAGTGAGGATGCCGCGGCGCGGGTGCTCAAGCCGGGCGGTCGGCTGGTGATCATCAGCTTTCATTCGCTGGAAGATCGAATTGTGAAAGATGCGTTACGGAATGGCGCCGGTGAAGGCCTGTATCGCATTCTGACCAGGAAGCCGGTGACAGCGGATGACGAAGAAACCAAACGAAATCCCCGGTCGCGCAGCGCGAAATTACGCGCCGCGGCGCGGCTGTAGCGGGCCGGGCAATTTGGGCCTGCGGAAAAGCTGTGAAAAATGTGAATAACTTAAAAGGGCCGCTCTACCTCTGACAATGTAGTACCTCAATGGAGATCGACCGCTAGCATCACAGGAGAACGAAATGGCAGCTGGAGTCCTGTATCCCACAATGACGGAGGCGGGCGACTGGAGCGGCCTGGCGGCCCCGCCCCGCGGCATGTTCATTGGTACGCCGGAGATTTATTTTGCCAAGCGCATCGACAACTCGCGGCTGGTCAAGATTGGGGACCCGAAACGCCGTCGCGAAATGGTGAGCCTTGGGATAACGTTGGCCATCTTTTTTCTGCTGGTCATGGTCTATCTCTGGCAGCATTTCAGCGCCATCGAATACGGCTACAAGATTGAGCAACTCAAGTCGGAACGGGACACCATCGCCGAATCCATGCGCACCCTGGGCCTGGAAGAGGCTTCGCTGAAAGACCTCTCGCGCATTGAACGTATGGCGCGCGAGCTGGGGATGCAGCCTCCGAGCGAAGGACAGTGGCAGCCGCTGGACGGCGGCACCGAGGACCCGTCCACGCCGGTGATGGCGAAGGCGAACGGCATTATGGTGGTTTCGGAGATGCAGTAACGTCTAAGGTGCCGCAATGCAAAGCGTAGCGGCGCGTCGAAGGTCGGCGATTTTCATCGGCGGTCCGCGCAACGGACCGCCTTCTGCACGTAAACGCACCGGAAAATAAAGAGCAGGCAATGCGGGCGAACGCGGTCAAGCTCCCAACGCGAAGGCTGTACTTCTTCGGGGCGCTGCTCTTCTTGTGGATCCTCGCCATCTGCTTTCGCCTGGTGCGGCTGCAGGTCGTCAAATACGGCGAGTTCGTACAGCGCGCCCAACGCCAGCAAAACCGCTCCATTCCGGTCGAGCCCCGCCGCGGCAATATCTACGACCGCAACGGCTATGCGTTGGCGATGTCGGTGGATGTCGATTCCGTGTTCGCGGTTCCCAGCGAGATCCACGATCCCGAGACGACTGCCACATTGTTGGGGAGAGTGCTGGACCTCGATCCGCAGGAAATTGTGGCGCGACTGCAGGCCTCGCACAACTTCGTTTTCATCAAGCGCAAAATCGACCAGGACACGGCTAATCGCGTCCGCGAGCTCAATCTCCACGGCATCTATTTCCGCAAAGAACCCAAGCGCTTCTATCCCAAGCGGGAGTTGGCCGCGCAGGTGCTCGGTTACGTGGGCATGGACGATGAAGGTTTGGGCGGACTGGAGAAGGAGTTCGATGACGATCTGAGCGGCATTCCCGGCCAGGAGCTGGTTTCCATCGACGCGCGGCGTAAATGGTTCAGCCGCGTGGAGCGCCCGCCCGATCCCGGGCAGAACCTGGTGCTCACGCTCGACCAGACCATCCAGTACATCGCCGAAAAAGAATTGGACCAGGGAATGGAAGACACCAAGGCGATCGCCGGAACCGTCGTGGTCGAAAATCCTCGCACCGGCGAAATCCTGGCCCTGGCGAACCGTCCCACCTTCAATCCCAACGTCTTTAACAGCGTGCCACTCGAATCGCTGAAGAACCGGGCGGTGAGCGACATTTATGAGCCGGGCTCGGTGTTCAAGATTGTCACCTATTCGGCCGCGATCAATGAGCATGTGGTCACGCCGGAGGACCACGTCGATTGCCAGCACGGCTCCATCGACGTGTTCGGAATGAAAATCCATGACCACGAGAGCCTGGGCGTGGTGACCATCGCCGAAGCGCTCGCGCATTCCAGCGATGTCGCGGCCATTAAGGTTGGAATGAAGCTGGGGGAGCAGCGCCTGTATCACTACATCAAGGACTACGGCTTCGGACAGCAAACCGGCATCGAACTGCCAGGCGAAACGCGAGGCTTAGCCAAGCCGGTGAACCACTGGTCGAAGGTATCGATTGGTGCGATTTCCATGGGCCAGGAGATTGGCGTAACCCCGCTGCAAACCATATCGCTGATTTCCACCATTGCCAACGACGGCGTTTACACGCCTCCCCGAATTGTGGCCGGCGAGCTGCCGCCGGACAGCAAAGCGCTACCGGTGGTCTTTCATCCCGCGCAGCAGCATCGTGTCATCACGCCACTGACGGACGTGGAGATGAAGAAGATGATGGAGGGAGTGGTTTTGGAAGGTACTGCGCGGCGAGCCATCCTCGACGGCTACACCGTCGCGGGCAAAACGGGCACAGCGCAAAAAGTTGATCCGGCTACCGGGGCGTACTCCAAAACCAAATATGTAGCGTCGTTCATCGGATTCGGTCCGGTTAACAATCCTGCAATCACGATTGCGGTCATTCTCGATTCGCCGGTGGGTCTGCATCAGGGCGGACAGGTGTGCGCGCCGGTGTTCAAGCGCATCGCCCAGCAGGTATTGCAGTATCTGCACGTACCGCGCGATCTCGAGCTGAAGAACCCCCAACGCGAAAAACTGCTGGCCTCGGCGCAGGAACGCGACGTGGATGAGAGCTCGGACCATCTCGGCGCGCCGTTGCAAAACGACGCTGACGCAAGGAAAACATCGCCTGTGGCGAGTTCCGCCGTCACGTCCCACGATGTGGGAGTCAGTTCCGGGGCGGAGAAAACTCCGCTGCAACCAACAATGGCGCCGGTGGACTCCGGACAGACGCCGGCGGGCGGAACGGCAATCCTGGCTGTCGATAGCGGTGTCGTGGTTCCTTCATTTGTCGGCAAGCCGCTGCGCTCCGCGGTAGAAATTGCGCAGCAATCGGGTGTGGAGATTGATGCGGTAGGCACGGGCGTGGCGCGCGAGCAATGGCCGGCTGCCGGCAGCCGGCTGGCCTCGGGACAAAAGATCACGGTGCGCTTCACGCATTAGGTTGCAAACCCAGCGCGTCGACTAATCGATTACGGCAACTATAATGCAGCGTAATGACGTTTCTTGAGCTGTTGGACGGTGCGGAATCCATCTCGCTGCAAGGGAATCCGCCCATCCTAGGTCTGGACTACGACAGCCGCCGGGTGAAGCCGGGCTGGTGCTTCGTCGCGATGCGTGGCGAGACGACGGATGGCAATCAGTACATCGATGCGGCGTTGCACGCAGGCGCAGCTGCGATCGTCAGCGATTCCTTGCCGCCGCGCGCCGATATTCCCTGGGCGCAGGTGCTCCATGGACGTCGCGCACTCGCGCGCCTGAGTGCGAACTTTTACGGTCGTCCAGCCGAGAAGCTTGCGATCACGGGGATCACGGGAACAAACGGCAAGACAACCACGTCATTTCTGCTTGATGCGATATTGCGCGCCGGCGGGCGCAAGAGCGCGCTGGTTGGAACGGTCGAATATCGCATCGAGGACGATGCTTTTCCGGCTCCGCACACGACTCCCGAAGCTCTCGAGCTCAACCGGTTCTTCGCGCGCGCGCTTGATGCCGGGTGCACCGAAGCTGTGATGGAAGTCTCGTCGCATGCCCTGGAGCAGCAGCGCGTATTCGGCATTCCGTTCGACGTTGCGGTATTCAGCAATCTGACACGCGATCACCTCGACTATCACGGCACGATGGAAGAGTACTTCGCCTCGAAGTCAATCCTGTTCCAGGGATCGGGCACTGAGCCGCCGCGTGTCGCCGTGATCAATGTAGGAGACGATTACGGAAAACGCCTAGTTGAGCTCTGCGAGAAACGCAGCGAGGTGATTACGTTTGGCATGGCGAATGGCGATTTTCACGCGAAAGACTTAAAAGTTGAGGGCAGCGGCACTCGCTTCACGCTGATCACTCCCGGTGGCGAGCACGCGATCTGGACGCCGCTGCTGGGACGCGTGAATGTCTTCAATGTCGCTGCCGCTTGTGCTGCCGCCTACGCACGCAACGTGGAGTGGCAGTCGATGATCGATGCCATCTCCCAGCTCAAGCGTGTTCCCGGGCGTTTTGCGCGGGTCGATGCCGGTCAGCCGTTCACCGTTATTGTGGATTACGCCCATACCGACGATGCGCTGCGCAATTTGACGGCGGTGGCTCACGATTTTCTTGCACAGCGAGGAGGCGCAGGGCGCGTGATTACGGTGTTCGGATGCGGCGGCGATCGCGACCGCAGCAAGCGTCCGCTGATGGGTGCGGCCGCAGGGGCGGGCAGCAACTTCGTGGTCCTGACCAGCGATAATCCGCGCAGCGAGAACCCCATCGACATCATGAACGACGCGCTTCCCGGATTGCAGCGCAGCGGAACCCGCTACACGCTGGAGCCGGACCGCAGAAAAGCCATAGCGCTGGCCATTGCTGAAGCGCATGCCGGCGATATCGTGCTCCTTGCCGGCAAAGGCCATGAAAAAGTGCAGGTCACACAGAGTGGGACATTGCCCTTCGACGACATGGAAGAGGCGCGGCAAGCGCTACATGCTGCCGGATACGGAGCGCCGGAGGCGCAACCGGCAAAGCTATGAAGCTGACGCTCGCTCGCGCTGCTGAATTCATGCCGGCCATCGGCGAGTTCGACCCGGAAGCTGTCGCTGCCGGATACTCCATCGACTCGCGCACGCTGCAACCCGGTGATTTGTTCTTTGCGGTCCATGGCGAGCGCTTGGACGGGCATGACTATGTCGAGGCTGCGCTCGCCAAGGGCGCGGTTGCGGCGGTGGTGGAACGTGAACGCGCAGCGCGATATGCCAATAGGGCGCCATTGCTGGTGGTCGAGGATTCTCGGCGCGCCCTGCAACAGCTGGGTGCTGCTGTGCGGCGGCTGTGGGGGAAACCGCTGATCGGCGTAACCGGCTCCGCCGGGAAGACCACCACGAAAGAAGCCATTGCCCACGTTCTCGCGCAGCGATATCGCGTGATGAAATCACACGGCAATTTGAACAATCATTTCGGTATGCCGCTGCAGTTGCTGAAGCTGGAGCCGGAACACGACTTGGCCGTCATCGAGATGGGCATGTCGCATGCCGGTGAGATCGCTGCGCTGGCCAAGCTGGCGCAGCCCGATTGCGGGGTGGTGACCGTCGTCGCACCCGTGCACCTCGAGTTTTTCGATTCCATTGCGGGTATCGCGCGGGCCAAATATGAGCTGATCGAAGCGCTGCCCCCCGGCGGCATCGCCGTGCTGAACGCCGACGACGAATATGTGTCGCAGTTTGGGCGAAACTTTCACGGAACTGTGGTGACGTTCGGATTACACAAACCCTGTGATGTGCGAGCGGAAAACCTGCAATTGCGCGGGCTGGGGGGATCGGCGTTCGACGTCGTCGTTGACGGTGAGCGTCAGCGGACGATGCTGCCGCTGCTCGGCGAGCACAACATCTACAACGCGCTGGCGGGCGTCGCCGTCGGTCTGCAATACGGGGTGCCGCTCCAGCAGGCGGCGCAGTCGCTGGCCACGTTATCAGCGGGTGACAAGCGAGGAGAAATCCTCCGCATCAATGGCGCGACGGTGATCAACGATTGCTACAATTCCAACCCAAAGGCGCTCGACAGCATGGTGCGCGCGTTGGCAGAAATTCCGGCGCAGCGCCGGATCGTCGTTGCCGGCGAGATGCTGGAGCTGGGAGCGACCGGCGAAGCCTTGCACCGTGAAGCCGGCAAGCGCATGGCGCAACGCGGCATCGATTTTGTCTTGGGGGTGCGTGGCCTGGCGGAAGCACTCGTCGAGGGAGCCAGTAACTTTCAAATGCGCGCGGAATTCGTGCAGACGCCCGAGCAAGCCGGCGAGTGGCTCCAGCGCGAGATCCAGCCCGGCGATGCGGTCTTGCTGAAGGCGTCGCGCGGTGTGCGGCTGGAACGCGCGCTCGAGATCTGGACCGGCACGCCCCTCGCCGGCACGCATTAGCTGTGGAGATGAGAACGGGGAAGAATGCTCTATTGGTTGCTGTATCAAAAAGGATTTGTCGTATTCCACATCGGCCCGTTCCGAATCTTCCGCTATCTGACGTTTCGTACGGCGTTCGCCAGCCTGACCGCGCTTTTCATCGGGCTCATCATCGGTCCCTCAGTGGTGCGCCGGTTACGTGAATTTCAGATCGGCCAGTATATCCGCGAGGACGGCCCCAAGGCCCACCAGCAAAAAGCCGGCACACCGACGATGGGCGGGGTGCTGATCGTGGTGGGAATGCTAATCCCGACGCTGCTCTGGGCCGACCTGGCTAACCGCTTTGTGTGGATTGCGGTGGTTGCGACCCTAGCCTTCGCCGCCATCGGTTTCGCAGACGACTACCTCAAGGTCGTGCACCGTCGCAATCTCGGGCTGACGGCGCGAGCCAAACTGGGATACCAATTCCTGGCGGCCATTGCCGTTGCTGCCACGCTCAGCGCTCTGGAGACGCACAACCTCTATTCGACCCGGCTGATTGTGCCTTTCTTGAAGCATTTTCGCCCGGACCTGGTCGTTAGCCGATGGCACCACGGTTATCTTGCGCCGCTGGCGTTTCTGCCGTTCATCGTCTTCGTCGCCCTGATCATTGTGGGCGCCAGCAACGCGGTAAATCTCACGGATGGCTTGGACGGGCTGGCCATCGGGTGCACGGTGATCGCCGCCGGCGCGCTTACCGTGCTCACCTACGTCAGCGGACACGCGGTATTCGCCGACTATCTCGAACTCGCGAAGATGCCCCAGGTTTCCGAGGTGACGATTTTCTGCGGTTCCATGGTCGGCTCCGCCATCGGCTTTTTGTGGTACAACGCGCATCCGGCGGAGATCTTCATGGGCGACGTGGGCTCGCTGGCCCTGGGCGGAGCGATCGGGACGGTATCGGTCATCATCAAGCAGGAGCTGCTGCTGCCCTTTATCGGCGGGGTCTTCGTGATTGAAGCGCTCTCGGTGATTCTGCAGGTCGGCTCCTACAAGCTGCGCCGTAAACGCATCTTCAAGATGGCACCCATCCATCATCACTTTGAGCTGCTGGGCTGGAGCGAGTCGAAGGTGATTGTGCGCTTCTGGATTGCCTCGCTGGTGTTTGCACTCTTTGCTCTCACCACGCTGAAATTGCGCTAGGGATGGTGTGGGCGTGGCATTATTAGTTGTCAGTGACCAATGGCCAGTGGCCAGTTATCGCAGATCAACTGACGACCGGCCACTGGCCACTGATTTGAATGGAACTTCGCAACCAACGCGTGCTGGTGGTGGGACTCGGCAAGTCCGGCGTTGCCAGCGCCCTGTTCCTCGCCCAGCGCGGAGCGCGCGTGGCCGTTTCCGATGCGAAATCGCCGGAGCAGCTCCGCGAGGAAATTCCATTGCTCCTCGATCACGGCATCAGCGTGGAGACCGGCCAGCACGGCGAGCGCACCTTTCGCGATCAGGACCTGATCGTCGTCAGTCCGGGTGTGCCGTTCGATGTCCCGCAACTGGTGCATGCGCGCGAGCGCGGCATTCCTGTCATCGGCGAAGTGGAGCTGGCGGCGCGTTTCCTTAAAGGACGCATTGTCGCGATCACAGGCTCGAACGGCAAGACCACAACTACGACGCTCGCCGGAGAAGTCCTTGCTGCGGGCGGCTATGAAGTGCTGGTCGGCGGCAACATCGGAACGCCGGCGATTACGTTTGCAGACCGCGCGACCGACAACACCTGGCTCGTGCTGGAGATCAGCAGCTTCCAATTGGAGACGATCCAGACGTTTCATCCCCACATCGCCGTCGTGCTCAACGTCACGCCCGATCATCTGGATCGCCATCACACCTTCGAGAATTACGTTGCGGCCAAGGCGCGTATTTTCGAGAACCAGACGAGCTCCGATTTCGCGGTGCTGAGCGCAGATGACGAACGCTGCGTCGCGATGGCTACGAGCGCCATAGCTCCCGTCTGCTGGTTCAGCCGATTGCAGGAGGCCAGTAGCGGAGCTTGGGTCTGCAACGACGAGATCATCTCGCGCAATGCGGGTGGCGCGGCGACAGTCATGCCCATCCGTGAAATTGCGCTGAAGGGTGCGCATAACCTGGAGAACGTCCTGGCGGCAGTTTGCGTTGGGATGCTTGCGGGCGTGGAGCCAGCCCGGATTCGTCATGCGGTTGCCGAGTTCAAAGCGGTCGAGCATCGGCTGGAGTATGTCGCCACCATCCACGATGTCGAGTACTACAACGACTCGAAAGCCACCAACGTCGATGCGACAATGAAGGCGCTCGAATCGTTTCCCGGCGGCATTTACTTGATCCTGGGCGGAAAGGACAAGGGCAGCGACTACAGCGTTCTCAATGATCTCGTGAGGGAACGGGTAAAGCGCGTGTACACCATCGGCGCGGCTGCAGCGAAAATCGAATCGCAAGTGCGCGGAACCGAGATCGTCAGTGCCGGCACCTTGGATTCTGCCGTGCGCCGCGCCAGCGAAGCCGCCCGGGCAGGCGATATCGTCCTGCTGGCTCCTGCGTGCGCCAGCTTCGACCAGTTCGACAGCTACGAGCATCGCGGACAGGTGTTCAAAGACTTGGTTCGGCAGCTTGCCGGACACAAGCCCGAGCGCGAGCCCCATCGCGCCAAAGACAGCCGCGAGGGGGGGCCGGCAACCAGCGGCATCACTGGAGACAGAGAATAGATGGCCAAGCGGGTCAGCGTCGACAAATGGCTGTTCACGGTTACGCTGTTGCTGGTCTTCATCGGCCTGGTGATGGTCTTCAGCGCCTCGGCGGTCATGGCCAAGGAGCGCTTCGGTTCGCCGTATGGATTTCTCGTGCGACAGATGGCCTGGGCCGCGGCCGGTCTGGTGTTCATGACCGTCATCATGAACATCGACTACCACAAATTTCGCCTGCCGGCGGTGGTGTTCACGTTGCTGGGCGTCACCTCGCTTCTGCTGATCGCAGTATTTCTGTTTCGCGATTCGCATAACACGCACCGCTGGATCAAATTCGGCGGGCTTTCGTTTCAGCCCTCTGAGGTCGCCAAACCCGCGCTGATTCTCTATCTCGCGTACTTCCTGGAATCGCGATGGCAACAGATCGCTGATTGGAAACATGTGCTGCTTCCCGCCGCTGCACCCACACTTCTGTTTGCGCTGCTCATCGTGAAGGAGCCGGACCTGGGCACCGCGATCGCCTGCGTTGCCATTTCGGCCGCGGTGCTCTTCGTGGCCGGCATGAACCTGAAGTACCTGTGGTATGCTCTGGCCGGTTCCCTACTGCCGTTATATTTCCTGATCGTGCGAGTGCCGTGGCGCTGGGCCCGCGTGCAGGCGTTCCTTGATCCATTCAAAGATCCCCAAGGCAAAGGCTTCCACATCATCCAGTCGATGATCGCGGTGAGCACTGGCGGCCTCACGGGTTTAGGGCTGATGGAAGGCAAGCAAAAGCTCTTCTATCTGCCGGAGCCGCACACCGATTTTATTTTTGCCGTAACCGCGGAAGAATTGGGCCTGTGGGGCTCTTTGCTGGTGGTTTTGCTGTTCAGCATCTTCTTGTATCGCGGCCTTCGCACCGCCCTCCGCACCGATGACATGTTCGGCAGGTTTCTGGCTACGGGCATCACGGCCATGGTGGTGGTGCAGGCGCTGTTTAACATCAGCGTGGTGCTCGCCTTGATGCCCGCCAAAGGCATTCCGTTGCCGTTCATCTCCTACGGCGGTTCGTCGTTGTTCATCACCCTTGCCAGTGTTGGTGTCCTGCTGAACATTACCCAGCAAGCAGAATGACGATGCGGGTGATTGTAGCCGGAGGCGGCACGGGCGGGCATGTCATTCCGGCGCTGGCCATCGCGCAAGAGCTGCGGGCACATTACGAAGCGGAAGTCGTATTCATCGGTACGCCTCGCGGTATCGAGACCAGGCTGGTTCCCGCGGCAGGGTTTGAGCTGCGGCTCATCGAGGTGGGCGCGCTGAATCGCGTGGACCTAGCTACCCGCTGGAAGACCTTTCTGAAGCTTCCGCTTGCGACGATGGTATCGGCTAGAATCGTTAGCGACTTTCGTCCCGACGTGATGATTGGCGTCGGCGGCTATGCCTCGGGACCGGCGATGCTCGTTGCGGCCCTGATGAACATCCCGACGGTGGCGTTCGAGCCCAATGTCGTGCCAGGCCTCGCCAACCGTGTCCTCGCGCCCACTATCCGCGCATCTGCGGTGCATTTCGAGCGCACCTGCCGCTATTTCCGAAGCTGCTATGTCACCGGCGTACCCGTGAGGCAAGAATTTTTCCAGGTTGCGCCGAGGCCGGAACAAGCTCGTCCAACGTTGCTGGTTTTCGGTGGCAGCCAGGGCGCGCATGCCATCAACCAAGCCATCCTTGGCTCGCTGCCGTCGCTGATGCAAGCAGTGCCGGAGATTTACATCGTTCATCAAACCGGCGAACGAGATTATGTCGGCGCGCAGGCCGGGTATCTGAGCGCGATGGTTCCAGCCGAAGTGTCACCGTTTATCGACGATATGCCAAACGCGTTTGCGCGCGCCGACCTGGTGCTGTGCCGCTCCGGCGCGAGCACCGTTGCCGAGATTACCGCAGCCGGCAAGCCGGCCATCTTTGTCCCATTCCCCGCGGCCGCCGACGATCACCAGCGACATAACGCGGAAACCCTCGCCTCCAGCGGCGCGGCGCGACTGCTGTCGCAAGCTGAGCTGACGCCGGAACGCCTGACTTCGGAAATTGCAAGCCTCTTGCGCGATCGCGCCGAGCTGAGCAGAATGTCCGCAGCAGCGCGCGCGTTCGCCCATCCCGATGCGGCTGCTAAGATAGCTTCTCTCGCGGCGCGCGTGGCCGGCGTGCGGAGCGGGCGCGATCGAGCATAGAGGGCAGCGCCATTGAAGGGGCACGGCTTCAGCCGTGCCATCAATGAGTTGAAGATAAGCCTTTAGGACCTGAGGGCGCCCTCAGCGGCTGAAGCCGAATTTCACCTGGGCTTTTGGGCACGGCTGAAGGCGTGCCCTTTCAAAACAAAGCAAGCGTTGCCCCAACTAACCTTGTTCCCATGTTCGCGAAGATTCAGCGCATTCATTTCGTCGGCATTGGCGGCATCGGCATGAGTGGCATCGCCGAGGTCCTGCTCAACCTGGGCTACAAGATCTCAGGTTCCGACCTGCGGCGCTCGGAGGTTACGGCCCGGCTGGCCAGCCTGGGCGCGGTGATCACCGCGGGCCATCGGGCGGAAAACATCGCGGGCGCCGAGGTAGTGATCGTCACCTCGGCAGTGGCACGCGACAATCCAGAAATCCTCGCCGCGCACGAACGCCACATTCCGGTGATTCAACGCGCTGAGATGCTGGCGGAACTGATGCGACTGAAGTACGGCATTGCCGTCGCCGGCATGCATGGCAAGACGACAACCACGTCCATGATTGCAGCCGTGCTGGCAGCAGGAGGGCTCGATCCCACGGTGGTCGTTGGCGGGCGCGTCGGTGCGATGGGCTCCAACGCGCGGCTCGGCAAGTCGCAGTACCTGGTCGCTGAAGCCGACGAGAGCGATCGCTCCTTCCTGAAGCTGTCGCCCATTCTCGCGGTCGTCACCAACATCGATCGCGAGCACATGGACTGCTATCGCGACATGCAGGACGTGGAGAACACGTTTTTGCAGTTCATGGACTCGGTGGCGTTTTACGGCGGGGTTATTGCGTCTAACGACAACGATGCGCTGCGCCGGCTTTTCCCGGGTGTCCGGCGAAGGTTGTTGAGCTATGGCCTGCGCGAGGATTCCGATTTTCGCATTTTCAACCTGCAATGCGGCCGCAGCGAAGCCAGCCGGGCGCTCAGCCGATTTCAGGTTGCGTACCGCGGGCAGGAGCTGGGCGCCTTTGAGCTGCGGGTTCCGGGAGCGCACAACGTCAGCAACGCCACGGCGGCGATTGCGGTTGGCGTCGGGCTGGATCTTCCGCTCGAAAGCATTCGGCAGGCGCTGGCGGATTTCAGTGGAGTCGATCGCCGTTTCCAGATCATGGGCACTGCTGACGGAGTGACTGTGGTGGATGACTACGGGCACCATCCCACCGAGATTCGCGCCACGCTGGCGGCGGCGCGGCAATGCGGCTTCGCGAGGATTCACGTCATCTTCCAGCCGCATCGCTACACGCGAACGCAGTTGCTGCTGGATGATTTCGCGACCGCCTTTCGCGATGCCGACTCCGTGCTGGTGCTCGACATCTATGCCGCGAGCGAGCAAGCGATTCCTGGAATCAGCGCCGAACTGCTGGCGAACCGCATCACCGAGGAGGGTGGCCAGGAAGCGCTGTATGTCTGCTCGTTCGGCGAAGCCGCGGAGTTGGCAACGCACGCCGCCAGCTCAGGTGACATGGTGCTGACGCTGGGCGCGGGCAGTATCTGGCAGCTTGCGCTGCAGGTGTTGGCGCGACTGCAGGGACAAGCGGCAGAGCGCGGTAAGCGAGGAGCGGCGCTGAACCAATGAAAGACACGCTAAGCATAATCAATCAGATGCAAGCCAAGGGTGTCATTGATCGCTATGCCATAGCCGGCGCAGTTGGCGCTACATTCTATCTGGAGCCCGCTGCCACTTTTGACATCGATATTCTGGTTGTGCTTCCGAGCGTGCCCGGTAGTTCGCTGCTCAGCCTTTCGCCCATCTACGACTATCTCAAGGCTCGGGGTTGTCGCGTGGAACGCGAGCACATCATGGCTGGGAACTGGCCGGTGCAATTCTTGCCGGCCGGTGATGATTTGGAAAAACATGCCCTGGCGGAAGCGGTGCTGACCCAAGTAGAGGGCGTATCGACATGGGTCCTGAGCGCTGAGTATTTGGTTGCTCTGGCGTTGCGCACAGGCCGTCTTAAGGACCACACGCGAATCCTGGAATTTCTGGAAAGAAGAGCCGTCGATCGTCAGCGCCTGCAGGACATCCTCTCTCACCATGGATTGCTTTCCGCGTGGGAAGGGTTTGAGCGAAAATATGTAGGAGACTAACGTGGACAGGAACAAAGAAGAGTGGCGAGAGTACATGGCCTCGCTCAGCTTCTCCGAGAAGGTCAAGATTCTTGAGAGGCTGCGCGAACGCAGCTGCACAATAGCTGCCGCCGGACTACGCAAGCAGGCTCCGCCGGACTGCGCAGGTCCCGAGAAGAAGAAGACGGTCCAGTAGAGTTTGTTGCTGTACCCTCCCTAGCAGCCCTTCAAGGCACGTTTGCGCGAAGATTAGGCGCCGCGGAAAGCCTGACTTACAGTTTCGGCAACACAATCCCCTTCTGCGCCTGATACTTTCCGCCGCGGTCTTTGTAGCTGGTCTCGCAGGTTTCATCAGACTGAAAGAAAAGAATCTGGCAGAGGCCTTCGTTGGCGTAAATGCGCGCGGGCAAGGGTGTAGTGTTGGAAATCTCGAGGGTGACAAAGCCTTCCCACTCCGGCTCGAACGGGGTGACATTGACGATGATCCCGCAGCGCGCATAGGTGGACTTGCCGACGCAAACGGTCAGCACGTCGCGCGGAATTTTGAAGTACTCCACCGAGCGCGCCAGCGCGAACGAGTTGGGCGGGATGATGGCGACGTCGGTTTGTATGCTCACGAAAGAGCGCTCGTCGAAGCGCTTGGGATCGACGATGGTGCTGTTGACGTTGGTGAAGATCTTGAACTCGTCGGCGACGCGCAGGTCGTATCCATAGGAAGAGAGCCCGAAGGAGATCACGCCCTCGCGAATTTGCTTTTCCGAGAAGGGATTGATCATGTCGTGCTCGGTGGCCATTTTGCGGATCCAGCGGTCGCTCTTGATGGACATGGGGCTCCTTGAGGTTTGCGGAAACGTCATCTTACGGAATGACGGGCGAATTGACAAAGCCTTAGGCTAAAGACAATGACACAACAATGAGGTGTCGATGCGGCGCGAGATGACTGTATTGCTTGGGCTCATGGCCATATCGACCGTGGCTTTTGCCCAGAGCGAGACGATCACGATCAGGGGCCACTCAAGACGCGGCAATCCGCCGGGGCAGGTCGCTTTACTTTCGGCCGAGCTCGATGGAGATTCCGTCGTTCTTCGGTGCGTGCTGTCCCACGCCGATTGCAAAGAACTGCCCAAGGGACAGTACAACATCGAGAGGCTTCTCGATGGCGAGGGTAGCTACCCCGGTTGTTCGAACGTCGACATCTTTCGGCTGGGCAGAAACTCATTCCAGGAAGAACCGCTGGGGGAGTACTGCCTGTTGAGCAAGAAATAGCACGCTTATGAGAACACGGGTGCGTGACAGTTGACATTGCCGTGCTGCTTCACTAGGATTCGCCCATCGGCTCGCAAAATCTCTTGGCGCCCGGCGAGCGCATTCTGCGGAGCTACTTGTGATCAAACTAGACCTGATCAACGAAGTCGTGAACAAGACCGGCGTGACCAAGACCAAGGCCGAGATGGCGGTCGAGTGCGTGTTTGACAGTATGAAGCGCTCGCTGGCGCGCGGCGATCGCATCGAACTGCGCGGCTTCGGGGTATTCACGGTGCGGCCGCGCAAGACCGGCATCGGGCGCAATCCCCGCACCGGGGCCGAAGTCAACATCCCGCCCGGCAAGGCCGTCCGCTTCAAGCCCGGCAAAGAGTTGCAATCGATCGAGTAGCCAGGCTGCCGGTAGTCAGTGATCCCCGCGTGGCGGGTTAAACTGGATACTGGTAACTGACTACCGGGAACTGCTTTTCACGATGTCCGAAACTCCGCCGGCGTCCTATACCTTTGAGGTTTCGTCGTATCCGCAGGTGTTCATCGCCGCCCCCGCGCGGCACCGGCGCTACTGGCTGCACATTTTTCTTCTTTTGCTGACGCTACTGACCACGCTCATTGTGGGAGCGCGGCTACAGTACAACTTCATCCACGATCTGCCTGCCTTCGACCCGGACACATTTGTCTTTCCGCTGTTTCATCTGGGTTGGATCCTGGAGCACCCGGGGAGAATTCTGCTGGGAGTGCCTTTTTCGCTCACGTTGATGGGCATTTTGTTATCGCACGAGCTCGGGCATTTTCTGCTGGCGGAGAGAAATGGCGTCTATGCCACGCTGCCTTACTTCATCCCCGCCCCGACGTTCATTGGGACCTTCGGGGCGGTCATTCGCATCAAGTCGCCCATCCGATCGCGCAAGGTGCTGTTCGATATCGGCATCGCTGGCCCCATCGCCGGCTTCCTGGTTGCCGTTCCAGCGTTGTTCTGGGGACTGGCATTGTCCAAGCCCATGTCGTCCATGGCCACCAACTCGGTCGTCGACTTCGGCTATCCGTTTATCTTCAGGATCGTCGTCCATCTGCTGGCACCGTTCACGCCGCACGCCGTTCCCCTGGGAAGTTTGTATCTGCACCCAGTGGCGCTAGCTGCCTGGGTTGGAATGTTCGCGACCGCGCTCAATCTGCTGCCGGGCGGACAATTGGATGGAGGTCACATCACTTACGCCATCTCGCCACGCGCACATAAGTGGGTCACTCGCGCGGCAATTGTCGCCCTGATTGTGATGGGCAAGTTCTGGCAAGGGTGGTGGCTTTGGGCGGTGATACTGGGCTTCACCGGGATGCGGCATCCCAACGTTCCGCCGTGGCCTGACGTGGGACGCGCGCGCCGATGGCTTTCGCTGCTGGGCGCGATTATGTTGGCGCTGACGATTGTGCCGGTTCCCGTGGCGCTGACCGGCTCTTGAGCGAATAACTAAAACGGTTTCAGAGTTGCTATATCCAGCTTTGAAAGGGCACGGCTTCAGCCGTGTCGTCAGGGCGCGCAGATGGATCCCGCCTTTAGGCGCTGAGGGAACACCTCCCTCAGCGGCTGAAGCCGGACCTCCTTGGTCCTTGTTGCGGCACGACTTAAAGTCGTGCCCTTTCAAAAGAGGCTATACCTGCTCTGAAACCGCTGTAGGCCCGCGTGACCGGCGATCCTTGCCTACTGTCGCTATTTGGAAGCAAACCAGATTGAGGCGGCGATCGGCCGCTACTCTGCGGATTCCAGTTTGCCGAATGTCGCGGCCATTCTCGCCGAAATCTTCTCGCCGGCGACTTGCTCAATCTCGAGCAACAGAGGCGGGACATGTGGCGCGCTACGCAGCAGCGCGATGAATTCCTTCCAGTCAATGCTGCCCTCACCCGGCCAAAGGTGCGAATCGTGGTCCTGATTATTGTCATGGACGTGGGTCGAGCGGATGCGGTCCTTCAGGACCTCGAATGCATGCTTTACTCCCGGCGCGAGGTGCGCATGGCCGACATCGAAGCAGACGCCGATATCGGCGAATCGCCCCGCGTGTAACAGTTCGATCAAATTCTCGGGCGTGGAGAGCTCATTGGGGATGTTCTCCACCAGCAATTCGACGCCCAGCGGCTTGGCGAAGGCGTGAAGATGCTCCAGAGAGGTGACGGCCGCTTCAACCTTGTGCTCGTCTGTCGCCTCATCGCGCACGCCAACGTGCTGCACGAGAAATCGGAAGGGCATTTGCTCGGCCACTTCGAGGGCGCGCTTGATTTCGTCCATGGCCGCGATGCGATCGCGCTTTTCCATGGCCGCGATATTTACCGGGGGCATGCCGTCGCGTCCCCACTCGTCGTCGCTATACATCGGCGAGTGCAGGGAATGAAAGGTCACACCCGTGCTGCGGAACCAATTGGCGATTTCGCGCACGTGCTGGCGGTCGGTGTAGTTGAAATGTCCGCGCGCGGCAAAGATCTCGATGGCTTCGGCGCCGCCGGAGACGAGCTGGTCCAGCAGGCCGGGGTGCAGCCGCTCCGAGCGCGCGTAAATGAGAGTGGACATGGCGCGGCGCATCAGTATCCCACCGCCTGGCCATGGTTGCGTCCGTCGCTGGCCCCCAGCAGTTCGCCGGTCGTCTCGTCAACCGCAATGCATTCGGCGTCGCCCCAATAAGGGCCATCCTCGCTACCGCGTTTGATCTTGTGTCCCATGCGTTCGAGGATACCGATCGTATCAGGAGAAATACCGGTCCCTTCGATCTGGATCTGGTCGGGCATCCACTGGTCGTGAAAGCGCGGCGCATTCACCGACTGCTGGATGTTCAAGCCGTAGTCCACCCTGCCCATGAAGATATTCGCAACCGTGGTGATGATCGTCGGTCCACCGGGCGACCCGAGCACAAGAAACAGTTTGCCGTTCTTCAGCACAATCGTAGGCGTCATTGCCGATAACGGGCGCTTCCCCGGGCCAATGGCATTCGCCGGCCCCTGAATCAGTCCATACATATTGGGCACCCCTGGCTTGGATGAGAAATCGTCCATCTCGTCGTTGAGCAAGAAGCCGAGGCCACCGGCCGTGACCCGTGATCCAAAGGCGTCATTCAAGGTGGTGGTTACGGCCACCGCATTGCCCTCGGAATCGACAACCGAGTAGTGGGTCGTATGATTCGGCTCCGCCGCTGAGATAGGCTGCGGGTGCGAGCGCGCATAGGAATCGAGCTGGGAAAAAATGGAAGGACGCCGCAAACTCGCACTCGGCGTCGCGCGGTGCGGGTCGATGGTCTCCCGCCAGGCGTTGCCGTAGCGCTTGTCGATCAGTTGCGCCACCGGAATTTTCGAGAAATCGGGATCGCCCATGAACTCGGCGCGATCAAAAAACGCGCGCTGGAAGGTTTCGGCGATGAGATGAATACTTTCAGCGGAACGATCGCCCTCTTTCGCCAGATCGTAGCCTTCCAGAATGTTCAGGATCTCCACCAAGGCCACGCCTCCCGACGACGGCGGCGGCGCGCTGATGATCTCGTAGCCGCGATAGGTGCCGCGAATCGGCTGCCGCTCCTTGACGGTGTACTGGGCCAGGTCCTCGGCGGTGATGAGTCCTCCGCCCTTCTGGATCGCAGCGGCCAAGTCTCGCGCCAGCTCGCCGTGATAGAAGTCGTCGGGATTGGCAGCAATGCGCTCCAAGGTCTTCGCCAGATCCGGCTGCTTGAACACGTCGCCTGCTTGGTAGTAGTCGCCCTCACGCTGGAAGATGCGATAGGAGTCGGGAAACTTGGCGAGATGGGGATCGCGAAAAGACTTCGCCTCCTGGTAATCGAGCACAAAACCTTCCCGCGCCAGCCGGATCGCGGGTTCCATCACCTGCTTCAGCCCGAGCTTGCCCCAATGTTGCTCGGCGAAGGCCAGTCCGGCGACCGAACCTGGCACGGCGACGGATTTATAGCCGATGGTACTCATTTCGGGAACTACGTTGCCGTGGCTGTCGAGATACATGGTCGCGGTCGCTTTGGCCGGTGCCTTCTCGCGGTAGTCGAGGAAATGCACTTCGCCGTCCGGGCGACGAAAGAGCATGAAGCCGCCTCCTCCGATGTTGCCGGCCTCGGGCTGAACTACCGCTAAAGCGAAGCCCACCGCGACCACAGCGTCGACGGCGTTGCCGCCCGCTTGCATGATCTCGACACCTGCGCGGGAAGCTTCGGGATGCACTGTCGCGACCATCCCCTTACTGCCGTGGCTGGGGCTGACCATGTTGCCGGCAGAAGCCTGCAGGCAGAAGGCGACACAGCACGCAAGCAAAAGCCGGAAACGTAAATTCATAAAGAAATGCAGCGTGAGTTGGTTACAATAAACTTGGCAAAAGGCGGTTAAGGGATTGAGGCTAGACCAGCCCCGTCGGCAGAGTCAAATCACCATGCTGCCCCGGTTTCTACTTTGAGCCATGGCATGCCATGGCATATTGTGTCCGCTTGCCGCCTGCGCGCGAAAAGGATATACATAGAAACCCGCGAGTCGCGATGGAGAACCTCGTTTTCTCGGTCGATGTAGAGGACTGGTTTCACATCCTGGACGTTCCGAGCGCCCCCGCGCTTTCGGAATGGAGCCGCTTGCCCTCGCGCGTCGAAAGGAATTTCACCAGGCTGCTCGATCTGTTCAGCGAATACCAGGCGCAGGTGACGTGCTTTGTGCTGGGCTGGGTTGGGGAGCAGTTTCCCCATCTGGTGAAGGAAGCGTTCGAGCGGGGACACGAGATCGCCTCGCATGGCTATGGACATCGGCTGGTATACGAGCAATCGCGCGACGAATTCGTCGAAGACGTTCGCCGGGCGCGTCTGTTACTGGAAGATATAGTGGGCGCTCCAGTTGTCGGCTATCGGGCCCCGGGCTTCTCGAGCACAAGCGATACCCCATGGTTCTTCGATGCTCTGGCCGAGGCGGGCTATCGGTACGATTCTTCCATCTTCCCGGCACATCGCACGCACGGCGGAATTCCCGCTGGCCGTCGCGATCCTTACCGCGTGAATGGCGAGGGCATCCTGGAGATGCCGGTGAGCGTGGCCAATTTCCTGGGACGGGGCATGTGTTTCTTCGGTGGAGGCTATCTGCGGTTCTTTCCTTACTGGCTCATCTACCGGAAGGTGAACGAGGTGCTGGAGGAGGGCCGGCCGGTGGTGTTCTACGTTCACCCGCGAGAAATCGATCCGGCGCATCCGCGCTTGCCGATGAAGCGCAGCCGCGCCTTCAAATCGTACGTCAACCTCGAAAGCACGGAACCCAAGATCCGGCACATTCTTCAGGATTTTTCGGTTACTACATTCCAGCAGGCCATCAGCAACTTCCCCGAATTGGTAGATACCCATGTCGCCTGATCGTACCCAAACTTTCTTCCATCAATATGCCAACGATTTCGACGCCATCTACGGCAACCAGAACGGCGTCATCGACAGCGTCATCAACCGCCTGTTTCGCAAGAGCATGCGCTTGCGCTATGAGAAGTCGATTGAAGGCTGCGAACCCGTGCAGGGCAAGAGTGTGCTGGACGTGGGCTGCGGGCCCGGGCACTACTCCATCACGGTGGCGCAGCGCGGCGCTTCGCGCGTGGTGGGCATCGATTTTGCCGCCGGCATGTTGAAGCTGGCGACCGAGCACGCTGAGAAGGTCGGCGTCGGCAACCGCTGCACGTTCATGGTGGCCGACTTCTACAATTACCAGCCGCAGGAGCTGTTCGATTACGTCATCGTGATGGGCTTCATGGACTACATGCCGGACGCGGAGAAAGTCGTGGCCAAGGTGCTGTCGCTGACGCGGCACAAAGCCTTCTTCTCGTTCCCGGTCGCCGGTGGGGTGCTGGGCTGGCAGCGGCAGATGCGCTACAAAAAGAGGTGCGACCTGTTTCTCTACAGCGAGGCACAGATCAAGCAACTGTGCGCGAAATTTCCCGAGGCGAAGGCGACCATTGAGCCCATCAGCCGCGACTACTTTGTCACGCTGGAGAAGAACGGGACGAAGATGTAAGAGAATACACTGATCCGTATGCCCGCCACGTCGCGACGCGCCGTTGTCATCGGAGCAGGTCCCAACGGCTTGGCCGCCGCCATTGTCCTGGCGCAAGCGGGATTGCAGGTTGAGGTCTTCGAGGCGGAAGCGCCGCCCGGCGGCGGCGCGCGCACACTTCCACTCACTCTGCCTGGGTTCATGCACGACTTCGGCTCCGCCGTGCACCCCATGGCGGCTGGCTCGCCATTCTTCTCCAGTCTGCCGCTGCACGATTACGGTTTGGAATTCATTCAGCCTTCGGCGCCGGTTGCACATCCGCTGGATGACGGCACAGCCGTCATACTGGAACGCGACCTTGAGGAAGCCGCGCGAGCGTTGGGCGAAGATGGCAAGCAATGGTGGCGGCTGTTCGGGCCCTTTGCCGAGCGTTGGAACGAGCTGGCGCCGCAAGTCTTACGGCCTGTCAGTTTGCTGCCGCGAAGCCCCTTTCTGCTGGCGCGCTTGGGCCTGCTGGGCTTCCCCTCGGCTTCTTCCATCGCGCATTTCTGGTTCAAGAGCCCTCGTACGAAAGCGTTGTTCGCCGGACTGGCTGCCCACTCAACGCTTTCCCTTGAGGAGCCGCTCACTTCAGCCTTCGCGATTATCTTTGCGGTCACCGCCCACGCTGTGGGATGGCCCATTCCACGCGGCGGCGCACAGTCGATCACGAACGCGCTGTGCGCGCATCTGGCCAGCCTCGGCGGCATCGTCCATGCATCAAGTCCCGTCGAAAATCTCGCTGCACTCGGCCCGTTCGACCTTGCGCTCTGCGATGTCACACCACGGCAGTTGCTGCAAATCGCCGGCGATCGATTATCGCGGCCCTACAAACGCCGGCTCCAGCGCTATCGCTACGGGCCTGGCGTCTTCAAGGTCGATTACGCGCTGTCGAGCCCGATTCCCTGGAAGGCGTCCGAATGCCTGCGCTCGGCGACCGTGCATCTGGGCGGCACACTGGAAGAGATCGTGGTGTCGGAAGATGCCATGCGGCACGGACGCCATGCTGAGCGCCCCTTCGTGCTTCTGTCACAACCGACGCTGTTCGATCCCTCGCGCGCGCCTGAAGGCAAGCACATCGCCTGGGCCTATTGCCACGTCCCCAACGGCTCCGACTTCGACATGCTGCCACGCTTGGAGGCCCAGATGGAGCGCTTCGCCCCGGGATTTCGCGGCTGTGTACTGGAGCGGCGCGTCTTCTCTCCCGCGGCGCTGCAGGCGATGGATGCAAACCTTATCGGCGGCGATATTGGTGGCGGGCTCGCCAATCTGCCGCAGTTCCTATTTCGTCCCACAATGAGGTACTACGCCACTTCAGCACGCGACATCTACATCTGCTCGTCCTCCACGCCTCCCGGGGGCGGAGTACACGGCATGTGCGGCTATAATGCCGCGAAGTTGGCGCTGCAACGCATGTGAGCAAGCCTTCCCAGCTCGGTACAGACGGCAAAGTGGCCCTGTCCCTGTCGCTCACCACCATGGGCGGCTTTGTCGATGCTGTGGGCTATATCGCGCTGTTCGAGGTGTTCACGGCCAATATGAGCGGCAACAGCATTCACATTGGCATGTACCTGAGCCAGCACGACTGGGGTAATTTTCTGCGCCCCTTTTGCGCGGTCGTATCCTACGTTGTGGGAATGCTGCTGACGCGCATCGCGGTGGAGATCGCAGGCCGCCGGCGCATCACGCGCATTGCTTCGTTTACCTTTGCGGTGGAAGCGTTGCTGCTGCTGTTCTTTGCGCGCGCTACTCCGGCCATGCACCTGGGCCAGATCGTAGACTTGCATTCGCCCGCCTACTTCGGCCTCGTAGCCGTCATGGCATTCGCCATGGGAGTGCAAACCGCAACCTTGACCCACGTCGGCGCGCTCACCATCTACACCACATTCGTCACCGGAACGCTCACCAAAATGACCGAGTCCGCAACGCGCGCCCTGTTCTGGGCAGTTGATGAACTCCCACAAACGAGCATCTCCCACGTTGTGAGAAATGCGGCTGCGCAGAAAGACGTAAGGGAGGGCGCGATGCTGGTCGCGGTCTGGACGGCGTACGTTCTCGGTGCGGCATCGGGGGCTTTCGCCAAATCACGCTGGGAGCTGCGGGCGCTCTACTTCCCGGTCGCGGTGCTCATCGGCTTCATTTTCCTCGATCGATTCCGCCCCATTGACGTGGAAGAGGCAAAGAAGCAGACCGGTGCCTGAGCCGCCTGCCTGCTATAGTGTGGCCAATAAATGCTGTCGCAGGCGAGGTGAGCATGTCATCCTCAGCACCGCAAGCCCCTGACCACCGCCGTCTGACCGTTCTCTGCCTGGCCAGCTACTACAAAGGCATTGAGTTCATCCGCGAGTGCCACCGTCAGGGCTGCCGTACCCTGCTGCTGACCTCGCACAGCCTGAAAGACGAAAGCTGGCCGCGCGAGAGCATCGACGAGAGCTTCTACATGCCCGACGTGAAAAAGCAGTGGAACCTGCAGGACGTGCTTCTGGGCGTGAGTTACATGGCGCGCAAAGAGACGATCGATCGCATTGTCGCCCTCGACGACTTCGATGTGGAGACCGCGGCCACTCTGCGCGAGCACCTGCGCGTGCCGGGCATGGGTGACACCACGGCGCGCTATTTCCGCGACAAACTGGCGATGCGCAGCAAGGCCCGCAGCGAAGGAGTGCGGGTTCCGGAGTTTATTCATGTTTTGAACTACGACCAGCTACACGAATTCATGGCGCGCGTTGGGCCGCCGTGGGTCTTGAAGCCACGCTCCATGGCCGGCTCCATGGGCATCAGGAAGATCCACAATGCCGACGAGTTCTGGGCTGCGCTCGATCAACTGGGCGACCAGCAGTCGTTCTACCTGCTGGAGCAGTATGTGCCGGGCGACATCTACCATGTCGATTCCATCTTCTACGAGCGCGAGCTGTTGTTCTCCATCGCCAGCCGCTACGGACGTCCGCCCATGGAAGTCGCGCAGCAGGGAGATGTGTTCACCACGGCGACGCTCCCGTTGGGCTCGCCACAGGCGGAGCCGTTGATTGAAATGAACAAGCAGGTGATGAAGGCGTTCGGGCTGGTGCGCGGCGTTTCGCACAGCGAGTTCATCCGCGGGCACGAAGATGGCAAGCTGTACTTTTTGGAAACGTCGGCGCGCGTGGGCGGCGCGCACATCGTCGATCTAATCGAAGCGGCAACCGGCATCAACCTGTGGGCGGAGTGGGCCAAGGTCGAGATTGCGGGCGGCAAAGCGCCTTACCAGCCGCCGGTCCCGAGCAAAGATTCTGCCGGATTGCTGGTTTCACTAGCGAAGCAGGAGACCCCGGATACTTCCGCATACAACGCCCCTGAAATCGTCTGGCGCATGAGTGAGAAGAAACATCACGTAGGCTTGATCGTGAGATCGCCGGACCCGCACCGCGTACAGGAATTGCTGCACAACTACGTGGAACGAATGCGGCAGGACTTCCTGGCCTGGCAGCCGCCGCTGGACCGTCCCAATTTCTAGAGCGGATACAGTTCCCGGTTTACGCATCCTCTTCCCGCAGCAGCTTGCGTAACGTGGGCTTGTGTTTTTCGGGCTTGCCTTTGCGTTTCTTGTCGCCGGGCTCGGTGCGTGTAGGAGGCGGTGAGCCGACCTTCGCCCGCGCGGCAGCTTTCACCGCCGTGGTCGCGCGAAACGGTTTGGGTTTACGAGGTCTTGACGGCATATGGCGTGCGACTTAGTGCTTCCCGGCCCGTAAGCGGGCCGCTTGCCGCAGACAGTCCACCGAGTCCGGTATGTCTCCCAGATCGCGATAGGCCACTCCCAAATTCTGATAGACCTTGGACTTCTCCAAGGGGTCGTCCATTTCGTTCAACACGCGCTTATAATGCCGCACCGCTTCCTGCAGCTGGCCGTGGTTTTGCTCGTAAATCGCAACGGCCAAGTTCGAGGAAGGATCGTCCGGGGCGATTTCAGCAGCGATCCGGTAATGCGCCATACCCTCTTCTTTATGGCCCTGGCTCATCAGCAGGCCTCCCACCATGTCTTCCGCCACCCAGTTGTTGTCTGTCACCTGCAGGGCGTGCGTCCACAGCGTGAGATTGTCCTTCCAATAGCCGATCTGGCGATAGGTCAACACGGCCAGAACCGCCAAAGCGGCGACACTGGCCGCGGGAAGCAAGGCCCGCGGAAGCCGTTTCAGCCGCGCCCAATCGGCAAGGCCCCAACAGGCCATCATGAACAGACCAAGAAACGACTGGTAAGCATAACGGTCGGCCAGGGCCTGTCTTCCCACTTGGACGATGCCAATGGTCGGCACCAGCGTCCCCAAGAACCAAAACCACCCGACGGGCAAGTAGCGATAACGGTAGAGGACGATCACCAGCGCGGTGATGGCGAGCAACAACAATCCGCAAACCGCGACTTGCCAGAAACGCAGCGAATTTCCGGGATGGAGATAGATGATGGCAAGGTGCGTGGGCCAAAGGGCTTTGCCGATATAGCGCACGTAAGCGACGATGCAGTTGCCGGTCCTGATCCAGGTGGAGTAAGGCCAGTGTTGGGGACGCCCCACCCCCTGCGCCTTCATGGTGGCCAGTGCACTGGCGGCGCATAGGACCAACAGCGGAAGCTTCTCCTTTACCAGCCATAGGAAGCTCTTCGCGGGAAGCGGCGCCAGCCGCTCCTGCTCACCCGCGGCGACACCCAGGTTCGGGAACATGCGCCGCAGCGGCCAATAGTCCCACAGCAGGAGCACGCAAGGCAGCGTGATGATTTGCGGCTTCGACATCAAACCCAGTGCGAATAGCGCAGCCACAACCAGGTAGCGAACGATTCCGGGCCGTCGCGCGTACCAGCGATACGCTCCCAGTGCGAGCAAGAAGAAAAGCGTGCTGAGAACGGTCTTACGTTCCGCGGCCCAGGCGACGGATTCGACGTTGATGGGATGCAAAGCGAACAGCCCGGCCACCATAAAGCTGCGGCCAACGAAGCCTGTGGCCAACAGCAGCACCCAGAACAAAACCACGCCATCGATGGTGTGATAGACGATGTTCATGGCGTGATGGCCGGCGGGGTCGATGCCAAACATCTGGCAATCGAGCGCAATGGAGAGCCAGGTGAGGGGATGCCAGTTGTTGTCGTCGAAGGTACGCGCGGCCCACTGGATCGTGTCCCACGTCAGGCCGTCTTGCACGTGCAGGTTCTCGTACACGTACCCCATGTCATCCATGTTGGCGAAAGGATGGTGGATGATGGGCAGGTACAACAGGCTGCTGGCAATGGCCAATATCAGGCTGAGGCCAATCGCCTTGGCATAGGGTAGAGCAGGCCCCGGCGCCGTCAACACACCTGTTGCCGGCCTCGAACTCAATGCGGCAGAACTCATCTGGTCCCTCTTTACCTGCCGCATTATAAGCGAGTAGCTGCTGTGCACCGGGAAAGGTTTGGCAGCTCGCTTGGTGTTAGGGCAATTTCCCTAGCTAGTGGTACAACAACTCGTTGGCGTAGCGTTGCGCCGCCCCAAAGTTTTTCGACAGGCGCTCGGCTTTCTCGCGTGCGAGCTCGGCCTGTCGGTTATCGCCACTTTGTTCCAAAGCTCCCGCCAGCAACACATAGCCAAAATCCGAAGGATAGGACTGCATAGCGCGGGAATAGGCGTTGATTGCCAGTGCGAGGTCTCCCATCCGCTGGGCCACCACCCCGAGGCTGATCCAGGCTCCGGAATAAGCCGGGTCGGCCTCCACCGCGTGTTGAAAGCTGTCGCGGGCAGCGGTTAAATCGCCCATACCCTTGTAGGCATAGCCCAGATTGTTATAAGCCCTCGCCTTGGTTTTGGGATTGCGCGCGTAGCTTGCCGCCGCCTTGTACCGCTGGATGGCAGCCGGCAAATTGCCGTGCATCTGCTCGTAGGTGCCGATGTTCAGGTTGCTGTTGGGATCGGTGGGGTACAGCGCCACCGCGGCCCGGAAATGTGGGATGGCTTCTTCCACGCGTGCCGACTTCAGCAGCGCCGTGCCTAGATTATTTTCGGCGATCCAGTTGTCGTGCGTGACGTTGAGCGCATGGGTCCACAGCGTAATGTGATCGTTCCAGAAGCCGACCTGGCGATGGCTGACCACGGCCAAAGCGGCCAGCACCGCGATGCCAGCTCCCCGCACCAGCAGCCGCGGGACGTGTGCCTGCGCGGCCAGATCGGCCGCCAGCCAGCAGATCATGAGGAACAGCCCCACGAACGGCAGATAGGCATAGCGGTCGGCCATGGCCTGGGTACCGACCTGCACGATGCCGATCATCGGCACCAGGGTCCCCAGGAACCATAACCATCCAACGATGAGATAGCGCCGGCGACGCTCCACGACGACCACGGCAGTGATTGCAACTAGCAGGACAGCCGCGCCTGCCACCTCCGCCAGCGGGTAGGGCTTTAAGGGGTAGGGATAGAAGAGCGCCAGATGCGATGGCCAGAACGCTTTCCCCAGGTACCGAACGTAAGAGATGATGGCGTTCTCCAGACGCAGCCCCAGCGGATAGTTACTGGTGGCACCGCCGGCGGCTTGCGCGTTGAAGGTGAGCGCCGCGCTGATCAAACACAGCCCAAGCAGCGGAAGCTTCTCCAGCAATAACAATCGCCATTCGCTTTTCGCTCTTCGCTCTTCGCTCTTCGCCATTCGCCAGAGAAAGGACGCGAGCGTTCCTGGCGAAGAGCGAACGGCGAATGGCGCTCTAAGAGCGATTCTTCCCAGCGGCCAGTAGTCCCAGAGCAGCAGCACGAATGGGAAAGTGATCACCTGCGGCTTCGACATCAGCCCCAGCGCGAACAGAAAGGCGACCAAAAGATAACGCCGGTTCCGCGTTTTATGTGCATCCATACCGGACGCCTGCGGCGCGCTGTCGTACCACCGATATGCTTCCAGCGCCAGTAGAAAGAAAAACATGCTGAGCAGGTTCTTGCGCTCGCCAATCCAGGCGACCGACTCGACGTTGATGGGATGCAGGGCAAAGAGCGCAGCCACCATCCAACTGCGGCCTACGCAGCCGGTGGCGCGCCGCAATACCCAGAACAGAAGCAAGGCATTGACGATATGCAGCAGGACATTGACATCGTGCGGCCCGGCGGGAGTCACGCCAAACAGTTGCGTGTCGAGCGCGTGCGACATCCATGTAACCGGATGCCAGTTGGCGGCGTCGCGCGCTGTCAGCGCCCATCGCAGCGTCGTCCAGGTCAGGCCGGCCCTGACATGAACGTTGTCGCTGACGTAGTCGGGATCGTCGTAATTCGCGAAGGGCTGCCAGTGGACGGGGTAGTAAACCGCAACGACAGCAATAACCAGAATGAAGGCGAGAACGACTTCATGGAGCCGAGAGCGGTTGGTCCGCGTGAATCCAGGTGCATGACTCTGCTGGGCAGGTTTGACATCAACCGTAGTCACACATCTCCTAGAACTACGTGCTGCCATCATCCGGCACATCTGCCAGCGAGTCTACTCAGACCTCCAGCCCGCCTGTCAAATCGGAGATTTTCTCGACGCGATGTTCCAGGCACCACTTCTCCAGCGAATCGACGAGCATCTCGCAGGCGCACGGGTCCCAGAAGTTCACGGTGCCAACCTCGACCGCAGTCGCACCCGCCAGCATGAACTCGACAACGTCTTCGGCGGTGCTGATTCCCCCCAGCCCGATCACGGGAATCTTCACTGTCTTAGCGGCCTCCCAAACCATGCGCACGGCAATCGGCTTGATCGCCGGCCCGGAGAGCCCGGCCGTGATGTTCGAGATGCGCGGCTTGCGCGTCTCGGCGTCGATAGCCATGGCGACGAAGGTATTCACCAGCGAAATCGCGTCGGCGCCGGCCTCTTCGGCGGCGCGAGCGACTTCGGGGATGCTGGTCACGTTGGGCGAAAGCTTCACCACCAGCGGACGCGTGGCAATTTTCTTCACCCCGCTGACCACTTCGAACAGCATCTTGGGATCGCTGCCGAAGGCGATGCCTCCGCACTTAGTATTGGGGCACGAGACGTTCAGCTCGTAACCGGCGATGCCTTCGCCGGCGTTCAACATCCGCACCACGTCTTCGTACTCGTCCTGCGAGTGGCCGAACACATTGCAGAGGAAGACGATGTCTTTGATGTTGCGCAACACCGGCAGCTTCTCTTCGAGGAACGCGCGTGCCCCAATGTTCTGCAGGCCAATGGCGTTCAGCATCCCAGCAGCGGTTTCGAACAGGCGCGGCGGAGGATTGCCCGCCATCGGCTCGCGCGAGAGGCCCTTGGTGACAAAGCCACCGAGGCGACTGAGCGTGACGACGTCTTCAAACTCCACGCCGTAGCCGAAGCTGCCGGAGGCGGCGAGCACCGGATTCTTCAGCGCGATGCCCGCGACGTTCACGCTCATGTCGAGCGCGGGCTTGGTGGCGGTCGTCACTGCGCCTGCCTCTCACGCGCCAGGGCGATGGGCTGCCGCACGCTGGCCGTGCGCTCCAGCTTGTCCCAGGCGAAGCCGCGGCCTTCCACCGCGCGCTTCAGGGTCTTGATCAAGACCAGGGAGAACAACTGGCGATACGCGAAGCGTTGCAGCCACACGTGGCCCAACAGCAGGAAGTCGCGCTTGCCACCCGGTTGCTGCCGCTCCAGCGTGAACGCAATCGATGAGGCGATGAAGTCAATCACCATGAACAGCAGGAAGTAGACCACCAGCTTGTGGAAGTCGGCGGGATTGGCGGATTCAGGATGGCGATATTTGTCGACGAAGTACCAACCCGCGCCTACGACAAACATGAGATCGATGAAGGGCGATACCAGCGGTAATAGGATCTGGAAAATGACCATGTTCGGAATGGCAACCCAGCCCAACGCGCCCTTCTGCTTTACCGCCTCAATGTGCTTCCATACCGCCTGCATAATGCCGAAGGACCAGCGGAAGCGCTGCCGCATGAGGCCGTTGGCGGTGGTTGGCGCTTCGGTATAGGCCAAGGCGCGGTCCTCGTAATTGACCAAATAGCCGGCCTGCAGCAACGCCATGGTCAGATCGGCATCCTCGGCCACAGTGTCGCGCTGATAGCCGCCGGCGGCGCGCACAGCAGAAGTCCGCCACGCCCCGATCGCGCCCGGAACTACGCTCACGGCATTCAACGTGTTCAAGGCGCGGCGCTCAAAGTTTTGGCTGGTGATGTACTCCAGCGCTTGCCAGCGCGTCCACAAATTGACGCGATTACCCACCTTTGCATTGCCCGCAATGGCGGCGACTTTGGGATTGCCAAAGTGCGGCACCAGCCGCGAAATCGCATCGGGGGCGATGAGAGTATCCGCATCGATGCCCACGAACAACTCTTCCGTGACCTGCTCCAGGCCGTAATCGAGCGCGTCAGCCTTGCCGGAGTTTGGCTTGGTGAGGATGGTCACCCGTCCCTCTCTGATCTCCCGCGCGAATGCCGTTCGCGTGATCTCGAGTGTCGAATCCTTCGAGCCGTCGTCAATGGCGATGACCCGCAGGCGCGGATAGTCGGAGTCGAGCACTGAACGCACCGTGCGCTCGATCACCTTTTCTTCGTTGTAGGCCGGAATGAGCACGGCGACGGCAGGACGATAAGTGGGGTCGAAGTCGCTGTCGCGCCGCCGCAGGCGATCGTAGATGGCCAGCGCGCCGACCATAACCAGCCGGCCGCTCATCAGCAGGTCGCCGACGAAGAAGACAAAGATGATGAACGACTGCAACAAGCCGAACAGCGAAAAGTTCAGGCTGTCGACCCCCGCCGCCCAGCGTTCGTTGGTGGTGATCGGCGGCATGATGTCCGCGCGTGTCCTGCCCATAAGTTCGGAGACCGGCACGACCTGGTAGCCGCGCTTCTCCAGCCCGGTGAGAATCATGTCGAGCGCGAGTACGGTCTGACTGCGGTTGCCGCCGCCGTCATGCAGCAGGATGATGTTGCCACAGCGCAAATTGCCCGGCGCGCAAGGCGGCAGGTTCGCCAGGACATCGTCGGCAATGTCCTTGGCCGGACGCCGTGGATTTTCCCGCCAGTCGTTGGGGTCGATCTTTTCTCCGATGGAGATGTATCCCAGGTCCTGCGCGACCTCCAGCGGACGCACCTGATCGGCCGTGTCAGGCGCTTCGTCAATGGCATAGGGCGGCCGCATGAGGACTGGCTTCACGCCATATTTGCTCTCGAAGAGCCGCTCGGTCAGGTTCAACTCGACCTCGAAATAGCGCTTGGAGATGCTGCTGATATCCGGATGGGTGAAGGTGTGATTGCCGATTTCGTGGCCTTCGGCAAACACGCGATGGGCGACGTCCGGAAACTTTTCCACCTCGACGCCGATCTGGAAGAACGTTGCCTTCGCGCCATGCTTCTTCAGTACGTCGAGGATTTTCGGCGTCCATTCGGGATCGGGACCATCGTCGAAGGTAATGGCGACTTTCTTCTGCTGCGTGCCGCCGTACATGTCGACCACGTAGGGCGAAGGCAGGTTCTGAAAGATTTCGTCGCTGACGAGATGGCTCTCGGGATCGACACTGATCTTGCGTTCGCCGGCGGATGGACGCGACTGGATGCGCAGGATTTCGCCGTTACCCTCGACGTCCACGTCCTGTCCGGGAGGGACGGTGCTCAGGCGGTCGGTCGCCCCCGCCTCAAATGGCCTGTCCCACACTGCCCACAGCGAACGGTCTTCCGAACCCAGGCGCCAGAGAGCGAAGGTGTCGATGCCGAGCGCGTGCGCCGCTCGCATCTGGTTCAGCGCCGTAATGCCGTCGAGGAACCAGACATCGTGGCGGATGTTGCCATCGAGATAGGCGAAGTGCGGGTTCATGGCATCGTCGTCAAAGTTGACGTCGGTGTCGGAATCCGAGGCCTCGAGCCACGCCTCCTGCGCTGAAACGCTGTGCACATCCTGCGGCGGCGTGCCTTTCTTCTGTCCCGGCTTCATCGCCCAGTCGTAACCCGTATTGGCGATGGCGCAGATGATCTTCTGTTTGGGTACGATCTTCAGCGCCTCCTGCAGGTTCTTCACGAACCAATCCTGGCCGGCGACCGGGCCGGAGTCGCCGCCGGGATAATGCTGGTCGTAGTTCATCAGGATCAGGCCGTCGGAGACTTGCGCCACTTGGGGATAGTTGCTGAGCTCGTTGATGGGGACGACGACATACAGCTTCAGCCCTCTGGCGCGAAGATCGCTGTAGAGCTCCTGCACCAGGGAGTGGAAGTCGTCGCGCGACGTTTCCGGGAAGCCCTCAATGTCCAGCGTGATTCCCTTGAACTGATCCGTCGCCAGGAAGGTCATCAATTCGCTGCGGAAGCGCTGGCGGGCCGCCGGATCGGCGAGGAACCTCGCCGTGAGCTCGGGATTCCACTGATTGATGACCGGGTCGAAATTGTTGACCCAGGGGAATACTTCGGTCTGTGCTTTCTCACTCTTGAGGAAGGCCATCAGCTTGTCGTCGATCGGGCGCGGCTTGCCCTTGGGATCGATCACGTCGTAGAGCGTGTTCATCTCCGTGACCGCTTGCAGGCGGCCGTCCGCGGTGAGGACGTGCATCCACTCGGGAAAGAGCAGGTCGATCTGCGGATAGTATTCCTTCAGCGAGGCGAAGCTGGCCGCATCCCACTGCACGTAAAATGCGCCACGAATACCTTCGTCGGAGTTCAGCACCACCTGCGATGCTGGCCGCTTACTCTTGCGGTGTGTATTCACTCGACGCGGAGGCTTGCGTTTCTGGTCCGCCTTCAGCGCGTGATAGGGCCGCTTCACTTCGGGCAGCGCGACGCCCGGTACCGTCGACGGGCGCAGAACGGTCAGCGCGAAGGCGACAATGAGCAGGGTGACGAGAATGACGCCGGCATCGACCAACAGGCGCAAGCGACGCCAACGCTTGCTTTCGGGGTCGAAGAAGATTTGCTTGGATTGCGGCATTCCGGCGGATTCAACCTAATCGTACTTGCGGACAGGGGGGAGAGCAAACTGGCCGTGCCGTGGCGGGTCAGATTCAGGTGTTCGTCGCCCCTGGTGCTAGTTGCTGGTAGAAACACGGTTTTCGGAGAATCCACTCGCGGCGGTCGCATCATTTCGCAAGTGGATGACTGACGGCGGAAACTGATCGCTGCGCCTGCTGCTATAGTCGCCACGTGTCGGCCCCGCACCCGATCCCGTCCGTTCACCTTGCTCCCCTGCCTTTCTGGCGCGCGGTCCAGGAGACTCCGGGGTATTTCCTGCTCGTCACGCTGGCGGCGTTTGCGCTGCGGTTGCTCTTTTTCTTCAAGTTTCCCCACGTCACCGGCGACTCGCTGGTCTACGGCGATATAGCCAAGAACTGGTTGAAGCACGGCATCTTCGGCTTGACACACGCCGATGGCGTGCGTCCGACTTTGATCCGCCTGCCGGGCTATCCCGCGTTTCTCGCCGCCTGCTTTCTGCTCTTTGGCAACGAGCATTACAACGCTGTACTGCTGATGCAGATCGTCGCCGACGTGATTACCTGCTTCTTCGTCGCCGACCTGGCGCGCAGGACGGTATCGGTGCGGGCCGCGCGGACCGCCTTTCTGCTTG
>Ga0335081_10001333_pt1 | contig 39304 bp, 36 predicted proteins | sample Lox_Sample_35_FD_206713 | JGI IMG/M metagenome (GOLD analysis project Ga0335081, IMG submission 206713) | Soil microbial communities from Loxahatchee National Wildlife Refuge, Florida, United States - Lox_Sample_3.5 | ecosystem: Environmental > Terrestrial > Soil > Wetlands | place: USA...
GCCGGCTAATCTCGAAGTGGAGCGAGCGAGAGGTTTACCAGTTGACCCGAATCTCCGCCCCGCTTTTAGGGTAAAGGAGGGACGGTGGAGATGCAACTCATGCGGTTGGGGTTGAAGTTCCTTGAGGGCTGACCGCTCGTTTCTACCGGCCACCCCGCGCGGAGTCTGATAGCCGAGGACGGATCGGCAGGACGACGCAAAACCGGCTGCCTCTTCCGAACTCGCTGGCCACGCCAACGCGGCCACCTTGAGCTTCCGCAATACGCTTGGTGATGGCGAGACCCAGGCCGGACCCTTCCTTGGTCCTCTCGCTGGCGCCGAGTTGGCCAAACTCCGAGAACAAACGAGGGAGGTCGGACGCCGCGATCCCGATTCCGTTGTCCGCCACCTCGATGCGATACGACTCGTTGTCCTCCATCGATACCGAAACCTTGATTCGGCCGCCCCCGCCGGTGAATTTGAGGGCATTGGACAGGTAGTTGTACAAGATCTGCTTCAGCTTGGCCGGATCCGCCACGACCGAATCAACCCGTGAGTCGGGTCGGAAGTCAATGGCGATTTGCTTGGAGTCTGCGATCGGCTGCAGGGTGTCGATTGTCTCCGTTACGAGGCGCGCCAGCGAAACCGATTCGTAGTTGAACGTCATCTTGTCGGACTCGATCTTGGACAGGTCGAGCACATGACCGATCAGCTTATAAAGCTGGTCCGCGCAGCTTAACATGTCGCCGAGACATTCGCGCTGTTCGTCGCTCACGGGGCCTAGCGTACCGTCATGCAGCAGTTGCGCGAAACCGATGATGCCGTTCAGCGGAGTTCTCAATTCGTGGGACACGCTGGCCAGGAAACGGGTCTTCACGGCATTGGCCTGGCGGGCTGTCTCCAGCGCCCGGCCCAGTTCTTGGTTCTTCTTCTCCAGGGCGTCCGCGTAGTCGGCCAGTTGAAGCTCTGCGCGTTTCAGAACCTCGGCCTGTTCCAGCAGGGCGGTGTTGGACATCGCGAGTTCGAGCGCCTGTTGCGCCAGAACGTCGCTCACGAGGGATTCCCAGGAAGAGGCGAGTTCCACCCCCAGCCGGTATCCGTCCTGGTCTGGCTGCTGATAACGGACGGTGGCGAAGATCTCGCGCCCGTTCCATTCGATGCGCACGCATGGACCGTCAATGGCGCGGTCCACGACGAACTGCATGCCGCGCCGGGAGATATCGCGGATCCGCCCCTCGCAGGCCGGAGCATTGGAGCCCGGGACCGAAAGCCGGGCGGGTTGGTTGACGATGAAGCGCCGGTCGGTTCGCTTTCGGCCTGGCGCGGACCCCGGGGGGTCGGAGCGCTTGAGGCCGTTCACCTGGTCTAGAACATGCTCGCCATAATGCCGTTTGCTCATATCCGCTGCCTCCCGGCCGACATCTCGGCAGTTTCTAACTCCGGGATCGGAACGAACCCCGGATCGTCCTCCGCAGCCTCACCAAAAGCCGTCACAGCATCTCGCGGAGCACCATAACGGTGAAGCCGCGATGCGGACAAGGCGGCTGGCAGTTTGGGGATCGCGGCGATCAGCGTGCGGGTGTAGGCGTGCTTCGGGCGGCGGAAGATGGCTTCCGTCGAGTCGAATTCCGCGATGCGGCCGGCGGAGAGAATGGCGACACGGCTGCAAATGGAGCTGACGGACAGCAGGTCGTGCGAGATGAACAGAATTCCCATTGCCATCTCCCGGCTCAAGCGGGAGAAAAGGTGGAGTATCTCCGACTGTGTGACCGCATCCAGCGCGCTAGTGGGCTCGTCCGCAATGAGGAGGCGCGGCTGGTGGACAATCGCCATGGCGATGAGCACGCGTTGCGCCTGTCCCACGCTTAATTGGCGCGGGTAGCGGCGCAGAAACGGTTCGTCGGCGGCCAGGCTGACTCTCTCCAGCAGCTTGATCGCGTCGGACGCGGTGAACTGGCAGGAATACTCCTCCTTGTGCGCGCGCCAGGACTCATGGATCTGGTCACCGATTCTCATGGCGGGGTTCAGGCTGGCAATCGGGCTCTGCAGCACCAACCCGATATCGCGGCCGCGAATCCGCCGCATCAACTTTTCGGAAGCATCTAAAAGGTCGCGATCGCCGAATCGAACATATCCTTTCACGGCGCCGCCGCGGAATTGGATGAGCCGCAGGATCGCCAGCGCCATGGTGCTCTTGCCCGAGCCACTCTCTCCGACCAGGCCTACAATCTCTCCCGGCGCGATCTCCAGAGAGGCTTCCTGGAGCACATCGGGGCGGCCGGGATAGCCCGCGGTGAGACGCGTCGAGAGTAGTGGGGAGCATCCCATCTAGCGGCTCCCGGCACTCGTCGGCGGCTTGCGAAGCACTTCAACGTTCCAGAAAGCTTGCGGCGTCAGGACGACCGGCGACCGGTTTTGAATATCCGGAGAAATGGCCGTCAGGGAGTTTTTGGTAACCAGGTAAAGGAACGGGGCCTGTTCCCATACGATCTGCTGCACGCGGTCGAAGTGGCGCTTTCTGTCTTCGGCCCGCGAAGCGCTTGCCTGTGCGCGCATGAGCTTGTCGATCTGGGCCTCCCATTCGGTGGCCGGTTGCTTCTGGTTAGGGTTCCACTGGTGGTTGGAGGCAGAACTGAGCCAGACGTTCATCTGCGCGTTTGGATCCAGGTCGAGATTGGTGAGCGCGAGCAGGCAGGCCTCATAGTTGAAGGTTTGAGTGATGCGCTCGATGAGCGAAGGAAAGTCGAGGGTGACCACGTTCAACCGAATGCCAACGGCTTGCAGGTCCTGTTGCAGCATGGAAGCGATGCGCTCCCGGTTGTGGTTCCCGGCGTTGGTCGCCAGCGAAAACTCCACGAGGTGCCCGTCGCCGTCGTAGAGCAGGCCGTTGCGGACGCGAAACCCTTCGTTCTCGAGCCGCCGCCTGGAAGAGGCAACGTCGTACGGATGGGGCTTCAACGACGCGTTGAACCAGAACTGGTTGGCCGGCGATATCGGTCCCTCGGCGGGCTGGGCGTGTCCGCGGTACACGATGCGGCAAATGTCGGCGCGGTTGATGGCTTCCGAAACGGCGCGGCGAAAGGCCGCGGATTGGAACCAGGCCAATTTATACGCGGGGAGCGGCGCGGTGGGCACCTGGTTGAACCACATCATCTCGGCTTCCAGCGACGCGCCGGCATCGACCGCCGAACCGGGCATCACGCGCGCCAGGTCGTCGTACGTGTCGGCGTCCACGGAATTGATCAGATCCAGTTCGCCGCGCCGGAAACGCACCAGCTCGATGTCCCGGTTCTGCTGGATTTCCAGCCGGATCCGGTCGATGTACGGAAGGCGGACGCCTTGCGCATCCATCTTCCAGTAGTTCGGGTTTCTCACCAGCAGGACTTCCACTCCGGGCTTGTACGCCTCCACGGAGTATGGTCCAAGAACAGCCGCAGTCTTGAGGGGAGATCGCGCCGAAGTGATGGCCACCTGGTCGAACAGCCGTTCCAGCCCGGCGACCGGAGCACCGAAGAGGATCGAGACGGTGAGCGGAGACGAGACCGTGATCTGGGGCGGGACGTCGCTCGACCGGAAGGTATCCGCGGTTGGCGAATGAGTTTCCGGGTCCATCAGGCGCTTCATCGTAAATGCCACGTCTTCGGCGGAGAACGGGGTGCCGTCCGAGAACTTCAGCTTCGGCCGAAGGTGAAAGGTGATGCGCCGCCCCTGGCGTTCCACATCCCAGGATGCGGCCAGTTCCGGAGTGAGCTGTTGGGTCTTGCGGTTGACGCGGATGAGAACGCCGCCGGTGAGGTAGCGGATGGTTTCCGAGTTGCCATCGTCGACGAGTAGCGGGTCAAACGTCTTCGGTTCGGCGCGGAGGCAGAACCGGAGTTCGGTTGCAGCCCGGCCTGCCGGGGCGCTGGAGAGCGCCAGTCCGAGAGTTGCGACCAGGACGAATGAGCGTTTCATGAGTGTTGCTCCTGGGGTGGCGTTGCCAGTTTGAAGCAGGCCACGGATATCATGACCACGGCCAGGGGCGCGAGCGTCACCGGCCGGATGGAAAACGGGTTCTGCAATTCGCGCAAGAGGTTGCCCCACGTGGGGAACGGCTCACTGGCGCTAAGCCCGAGCAGCCCTAGGTTGGCCTCGGCGAGGATGAAGACGGGGATCGTGGTCCACAGTTGGGCGAGCAGCACCGGCTTCAAATTCGGAATGAGATGGCGCGAGAAAATCCTCAGCTCGCTACAGCCCTCCGCGCTTGCCTGCAATGCGAAGTCCGACTCGCGCAGGTGGCGCGTGCCCGCGCGGATGACGCGCGCCGGCCCGGCCCATCCGAGCACGGCGAGCAGGCCGTATGTCATCACGAGGGAAGCGACGGGAGGCGCATTCAACGGAAGCAAGGCACGCGCCGCCAGCAGCAGGAACAGCCAGGGCAGGGACAACATCAAGTCGATGGCTCGCACGATGCAGTTGTCCCACCAGCCTCCGAAATAGCCGGCTGTGCCGCCGGCCAGCGCGGCCAGCAGGGTCGCGATCAGGGCCGCGGCGGGAGCCAGAAGCAGTGAGAGCCTGGTCGCATACAACAGGCGCGCCAGACGGTCGCGGCCCAGATCGTCGGTTCCTAGCGGAAACGTGGAAGACGGGCGGGCGGACGGCAACTCGCGGAATTGGCGGGCATGCGAATCCGCGTGCCAGAGACCCGCAGCGACACCTGCTGCCAGCAGCGCAGCCAGAACGAGGATCGCCAGGAGTTGAGGCTTCTTCATGCCTGCCTCCTCCGAAAGCCGGCCCAATCGGACGCCGCGTTGCAGACCTGGGTGACGACGATCACCAGGAAGGTGATCGCCACCAGCAACGGCAGGTCCCGCGCGATCGCGGCTCTCCAGGCCAATTGACCGATGCCGGGCAGATCGCACAAAGCCTCGACGGGGATTGCGGCTCCGAAGGCGATGCTGACGCTCACACCGGCTAATGCCAGGAGTTGCGGCGCAACGGAAGGCAGGACGTGCCGTGCAAAGATCCGAGCCCCTGCCAGGCCCTTTGCGCGCGCCGTCAGGATGTGCGGTTGGGCATATGCCTCCGCGAGCAGGTTTCGGACGTATTCGAACACTCTGGGGCAAATGACCAGCGCCACCAGGGCGCGAACCGGGCCTCCCAGGTCGAAGACAATTAATGCCAACGCGGCCGCGGGGAGGCACAGGAGCGCCTGGTGGAACAATCCGGCCATTCCCCGGACCACTCGCGACCGGCACATCACGGCGGGCAGCGCCAGCGCAAATGCAAGCGTCCAGCCCCCGGCAATGCCAATGGCCATAATCTGCGCGGTCACCGGCAGCCGCTCGCGAAAGAGTTGCGAGATGGGACGGTTCAGGGATGACGAAGTGCCGAGGTCCCCGTGCAAGACGATCCGCTCCAGCCGATGAGTGTAGAACCCGAGAACATTCCGGTTGACGGCGTGTTCCTGCTGGAGAGCATGGCGGCTCGCTTCGCTCAGGCGGGGATCCAACTGGCGCTCGTCGACGTCAAATCCCGGGCTGACACGAACCAGGAAGGCAGTCAGCAGCCCACCCGCCAGCGCGGTCGCAGCCAGCGTACCGATTCGCGGAGCCAGGGTTTTGACGATCTTTCGCATTAAGCTACTGCACAACAGTCAAACGACTTTCCGCGCGAACGAGAGACAATCGTGAGCGCCGCGCTTTGGACGATTGCTTGTCCGCGTACATCCGGCGGTCGGCTTCCGCCAGCAACTGCTCCGCGTCCGTGCCATCCTCCGGAAAGAACGCGGCGCCGATGCTCATCGTCAATTCGCCGACGCCGTCCGACGTGGTGCCGGCACGTGTGTCGATTCGGCGAAACTGCGGGATGCGTTTCTTCAAGCTGGCCGCGTTGCTGAAGGGAAGCACCACCACGAACTCGTCCCCGCCCATCCGGGCGACGTAGTCGTATTCCCGGCAGCTCTCTTGCAGCGAGTTGGCGACGGCCTGGAGCGCGCGGTTGCCTTCCAGGTGGCCGTAGCGGTCATTGGTTTCCTTGAAGCCATCCAGATCGCAGACCAGGACAGTGAGAGGTTCTTTGGTGCGCTTGCAGCGGGCCAACTCGTTGTCGAGATGCAGGAACAGCGAGCGCGCGTTCGGCAGGCCTGTAAGGTAATCGGTGGTGGCGCTGGTTTCTGCCTGCCGGAACCGCAACGCGTTCTCGATGGCCAGGGCCACCTTCGAGCTGACGGCCAGCAGGATCCGCAAGTGATCGGCTGAGAACGCATCCTTATCGTGGCGGTATAGCGTCAGCACATCGATCCGGCCGCTCGGGGCGACCAGCGGCACCGACACGGCGGACCGCAAGGTTGTGAATTCGGCAGGGTCGCCGAGGTAGCCCGTTTCCACCGATGGGTCGCCGTTCAGAATGCCCTTGCCGGCTTGGGCGACCCAGCCCGACAGCCCAGCGCCGACCGGCACTTGCAAGGACGAAAGCAGCCGGAAGTTTTCGCCGTTCACGTACGCGGGGCTGAGGCGCCCATCGCGGTTCAGATAGATCGCAATGGCGTCGTAGGGAATCATGTGCTTCAGGCGCGCGGCAAATACGGACAGGGTTTCGTCCAGGCTGAGAGAGTTGCCGAGTTCCTGGGTCAATTCGAAGAGGAGTTGCACTTCCTGGCGCGCGGCAGCGATGGAGGTCAGGAAATCGCCTTCCCGCACCGGTCCGAAGACGTCGTGTCCGGAAATCTCGAAACCGGCTTCCGGCGCGGCTCCGCGCTCGATCTTCAGGTCCGTCGAGAGACGCGCGGCGCTGTGCTGCCGGCTGGCCACCATCTGCTCGAAGGCAGTATACTTTCGTTTCAAGGCCGCCACCACCTCGGGATCGAACGCGGTGCCAGACCGCTTCTCGACTTCGCACATCGCTTCATCCAGGGGTTGCGCGCGCCGGTATTGACGGTCGGAGGCCAAAGCGTCGAGAGTGTCGACCGCGGCCAGAATCCTTGCGCCGAGCGGGATCTCTTCCCCCATCAATCCGTCCGGATAGCCGCTGCCGTCCCACTTTTCGTGGTGCGCGCGAACGATGGGAACCACCGCGTAGGGGAATTCGACCCTCTCGAGGATTTCGGCGCCCACCACGGGGTGAATCTTCATCTTTTCAAACTCTTGAGGCGTCAACCGTCCGGGCTTGCAAATGATGTGCTCGGGGACCGCCAGTTTGCCGATGTCATGCAGAAGCGCAGCGGCGCGCAGGGCTTCCAGTTCCGGCTCGGGCAAACCCATTTCCTTCCCCAATTCCACGGCATAGGTGCGGACCCGGCCGAGATGCGTGTGGGTGGTCTGGTCCTTGGCTTCGATCGCCGAGGCCAAGGCTTCGATGGTGCGCAGGTGCAGGCCCGCCATCTGCTCGATATGCTTTTTTTCAGCTTCCAGGTTCTCCATATAGATTCGGTACGAGCGGTAGATCAAGTAGATGATGGGAAGCAAGAACAGAGCGTTGTGCCACTGGGCTTGGCTTTGGATGTTGGTGAGCCCCCACACGATAGAACCGGCCACCAGGTAAAACGGAAAGGACCAGAAGTAGCATTCTCTCCAGGTCCGCACCAGCGGCTTTTCCTCGGTGAGCGAGATCACAAGCGCGATTCCGGCCGTGTTGACCAGGAAATAGAGGAGCGAGCTCACCATCAAGGCAATCGGCATCCCGCCATTCAGCCTCTGAACCAGCGGCCAGTGGTAGAACGTGTAGGAGGCTGCGACGGCGATCGCCACATTCATAACGCTGAATGAGGCCTGCACCGGACGGACCTTGTGTTTGGGCTTCCACAGGCACTGCACCAGCGCGCTGACACAACCGATGGCAATCGCTTCCCCGCTGGTCATGCTCAGGATGCCGACCAGAATGAACAGGAAATTGACCGACAAGGTGCCCAAAATGCCTGGCAACCGGACCTTCATGCCCGAGACGAGAGCGGCTACGCCGAAGAAGCAGAAGAACTCCATCGGGCTCAAAAGGCGCCAGTCGGCGCCGCCAATGCAAACCGCCCCCAGAACGAGCACCGCACCGATGTAGATTTTGGCTTTCGTGGGCATCGGATCACCGTTCTCTACGCCGTCAACGCGCATTCCGCAACATCTGGCTCCTGGTTTCTATACGCCTTCAGTCTTCGAATCAATGTCCTTCGGGATATGCCCAACAACCGGGCGGCCTGATCCTGTTTGCCGCCGGTCTGGGAAAGCGCCCGGAAAATCGCTTGTTGCTCCAGTTCGTCGAGGGTTGATTGAGAAGCCGGCTGGCGGCCGGCTTTCAGTTGCACCGTCTCGGGAAGGTCCCAGACGCCGATTTCGCTCCCCTGGGCCATATAAGCCGCACGGACGACGGCGTTTTTCAGTTCACGGACGTTTCCCGGCCAAGCGTAGCTTTCCAGAACCTCTATGGCGGACGGTGAGAAGCGAAGGTTAGGACCTTCCGCGGAAAGAAAGTAGTCTGCCAACGCCCGGACGTCGCCGGCCCGCGCTCGCAGCGGCGGGACACTCAGTCGGACCTGTTCCAGGCGGTGGAACAGATCTCTCCGGAAGGCGCCTTTTTCCACGGCCTCCGCCAGGTCGACGTTGGTGGCGGCGACGATACGCACGTCCACGCTGACCTTGCGGGTGCCGCCTAACCGGTAATAGGGCGTTCCGTCGAGGGCGCGCACCAGTTTCACTTGCATGCGGGGATCCAGCTCGCCGATTTCATCCAGGAACAGGGTGCCGCCGTCGGCCAGTTCGAACAGCCCGGGTTTAGCGACATCGGCTCCGCTGAAAGCGCCCTTCTCGTATCCAAACAACTCGCTCTCCAGGAGTTGATGCGGTAAAGCCGCGCAATTGACATCGACCCATGGCCGCGCGCTCCGCCGGGAATAGTGGTGGATAGCTCGCGCGATCAGCTCCTTGCCCGTGCCGGTTTCGCCGGTAACCAGAACCGCCGCGTTCATCCGTGAGATTCTGACAACAACCTCCAAGAGTTGCTGCATCTCGACGCTAGAAAACACGGCGGGCATGCCGAGAAAGGAGCAACGCACCGGTGCGGTTTCAGGTCTGTCGCTGCGGAGTGGCCGGATGTCGGGCGGGTTTTTCGAATCGGTCATGGGTGTCACCATTCGCGCTGCCACCCATTATTTTGAAGAAAAAGGTGAGAATATATCAGGTTAGGCAATACCGTAAACGTACTAAAGGAGAATGGTACACGGTCCGCCACAGTTAGTAAAACTGGGATAACAAAGTATGGCTAACCGAAGTTATTAGCCGAGAAGGGCTGGCGGGAGAGAGACCAGCCCCGGTTAGATTGAAAGGGTCGCAAAACTTACTTCTCGCCGTAAATCGCGATCTTCGAGAACTCGCCGTGAGCCGACATGCTACCCCAGACCACGTTGGAACCCCACACCACGTTGAATCCCGCCATGGCGCTGCTGCCCCACACCACGTTCGATCCCCAAACCACGTTTGAGCCCCAGACCACGTTGCTGCCCCAGACCACGTTCGATCCCCAGACCACGTTGCTACCCCAAACCACGTTGTTGGGCTCGACCAGCGTCACGCCCGAGGAAGTGCTCTGCACGGCCGGAGATTGAGCGTTTTGATACCAGCGAACGTCATCGTTGTTGTTCAGCGCGGCCCACGCGTCCACGTACCCGGCGCCGATGGTGAACAAATCGTAGTAACTGGTATAAGTCTGGCCTGTGACCGGATCGGTGGCCACGCTGGACGTGGGGAAGTTCTTTGTGGCCGTCTTCATGATGCGGGCCTTCACGGTATCCGGCGAGGCGTCGGGATCCTTCTGAATGATCAGAGCGGCAATTCCGCTTACCATGGGCGCCGCCATGCTCGTGCCGCTGAGGGTGAAGTAGTAATCGGAGCCCTGATTTGGGCCGTTGAGCATGTAGTAGGCGTCATTCACCTTGTTCTGGGGGTACAAGTTGGTGAGCGCCAGCCCGGCGGGTACGGTGGAAGAGATCAGATTTCCCGGCGCCACCACATCCGGTTTCACGATATGGTCCAGCAGCGTGGGACCTTTGGAACTGTAACTGGCTACCAGGTCGTCGCTGCGACTGACCGTGCCCATGTCTTTCATGGCGCCAACGGTAATCACGTATGGATCGTTGCCCGGTACGTTAATGGTTGCGTAGCCGTTCGTGTTGGCCGAGTTGTTTCGTCCGTCGTTGCCCGCCGCTACCACCACCACGATACCGGCGTTCCAAGCCTGCTCCACCGCCTGGCAAACCGGATCCTTGGTGTAGCTTTGCGTTACGGGCCGGCCCAGCGAGAGGTTGATCACGCGGATATTCCACTTCGATTGGAGTTGAATGGCGCGCTGGATGGCGGCGATCACGCTACTGTCCTGACCTACGCCGTTGCCATCCAACACCCGGAGATTGATCAGTGTGGCGTTCGGCGCAATGCCGCGGAATGTGTGCGTGTATATGGGCCCCGACGATTCGACGGCGTCGCCGGCGACGATGCCCGCAACGTGGGTGCCGTGCCCGTAGCGGTCGAAATAGTCGTTGCCGATGTTGGGCACGAAGTTTTCGTTGTAGACGATCCGGTTGGAGTGGTCGGGATGGGTCATGATGCCGCTGTCGATAATGGCGACCCCCACGCCGGTGCCGTCGTACCCGTTCTGAAATGCGATGCTGGCGTTGATCGCCGGCTCGGCGAATTGCAGCGCGCCATGCACCTCGTGATCCGGGGAGATGTATTCCACGTCCGGGTCGTCGGCCAGTTCCGCCAGTTTGGCGCCGGTGAGACGATAGGCGCCTCCTTTTACCAATTCGAGGGAGCGCCGGACCGACCCGCCCCGGATCAGGATCTTGGCATGCTGCGTGAAGGTTGGCGCGTGCCGGAACTGAATGATCACGTCCACCGCTTTCCCCGCGTCGATTCCCTCCAGTTCCGGGGACAGCTTCGGATTGGCAGCGAAGCTGATGCCGGCTGCCAACAAGCCGATGAAGCCGGTCACGAGGACATGGTGGCGCATGCGCGCAAGCCAAGACTTGGCGCGGACTTTCTGGTGGTGGTTGGTTCTTTTCATTAGCAGATCTCTATAAATGCCGTTCATATTATTTTTCGAGGATCAGTTCTCTCCCGAGATGGCGATTGGAATCCTCTCCGCGGTATCGCTACTCGAGGAGCCCCAGGCCGCTGTGGAGCCCCAAACCGCCGTGGAGCCCCAAACTGCAGTCGAGCCCCAGACAGCCGTGGAACCCCAGACCGCAGTCGAGCCCCAGACTGCAGTCGAACCCCACACGGCCGTGCTGCCCCAGACTGCTGTGTTGCCGTTCACGAATACCGACGAGCCCCAGACCGCGGTGCTGTCCCACACGGATTTGCTGCCCCACACCGCGGTGAAGCTGGTGTTGGCGACGCACACGGTCGGTACGCCATTGATGTTGCGGATGACCGCTTGCGGAGAGAGCGCGCTTCCCACGCCAGGCGGGAGCGCGTCCGTGTTCGCCAGCGCCGCTGCGATGTCCAGGTAGCCGGCGCCGACGGTGAAGATATCGTACTGGCTGAAGTAGATCATTCCGGTGCTGGGGTCCCAGGCCACGCTATACGGCGGGAACGTCTTATAGGCCGTCTTCATGAGGACCGCTTTCACTTGGTCTGGAGTGAGGGATGGGTTTCGCTGCAGCAGGAGGGCGGACGCGCCGCTCACCGCCGGCGCGGCCATGCTGGTGCCGCTGAGCATGAAGTAATCCTTGGCGTCGGCCTTGCCGTTGTTGGTTTCGTAGTAGTTCTTTTGGATCATATTCTGTGGATAGGTGTTGTCTAGTGTTGCGGTGGACATCAGCAGGGATGCCACATGATTGCCGGGCGCCACCAGGTCCGGCTTCACGATGTGGTCAATCAAAGTCGGGCCTTTGGAACTGTAGCTGGCGATGAGGTCATCCGTGCGTCCCGGCGTTCCCATCGTCTTCATTGCCCCGACGGTGATCACGTACGGATCATTTCCCGGCGCGGCGATGGTGGCGTAACCGTAGGTGCCCGCCGAATTATTGCGGCCCTCATTCCCGGCGGCAACCACCACCACGATGCCCGCTTTCCAGGCTGCTTCCACGGCCTGACACAGCGGATCCTGGGTGTAGCTTTCATACACGGGCCTGCCGAACGAGAGATTGATCACTCGGATGTTGAACGTGTTCTTCAGGGCGATGGCGGTGTTGATGGCGTAAATGACATCGCTGTCTTTGCCGTTGCCGTTTTGGTCGAGAACCCGCAGGTTGATGAGATTGACATTGGGAGCGATTCCCTTGAAGGTCATGGTGTATTTCGACCCGGTGGAACTGGAGCCGTTGCCGCCAATGATTCCCGCAACATGGCCGCCGTGCCCGTAGTAGTCCCCGGCGTCGCCGCCGACAAAGCTCTGGTTCCAGACGATTCGAGACGGCCCCGAATTGGCGCTCTTGAGATCCTGGTGGGTGGAGATTCCGCTGTCGATGACAGCGACACCGACACCTGAGCCGTCGAGGCCGTACTGCGACCAGGCCACCGCTGCGTTCACGGCGGCGGCGGTGTCATTCAGCAGGCCTTTTACGGGCCGGTCAGGCGTGATGTACGCCACGTCGGGATCTCGAGCCAGATCGGCGACAGCCTCCGAAGGCAGGGAGTATGCTGCGCCTCTAATGATCCCGCTGAGGTCGGCTTTCAGCTTGCCTCCCCGGTTGAACACTGCTTGATGATGGCGGTCGGTCGGTGGCGCCTTGAATTGCACGATGACATCCACGCTCGTGCCAGGATGCGTGGCAAGATCTGGCGCCACCTTGTTATCGGCGGCCAGGACGGCGCCGGCAGTGGTCATCAGAATCCACCCGAGGGTAACCAATCGCTTCATTGCGTTCTCGTAAAATTGCGAACTTTGGATAGCAAGTCCAGGACCTTCGGGGTGGATTGTTTAGACTAAACGACTTAACCGCTGGCTTTCGTACCAGGAAGTGACAATCTGTCACCGGCACTTCGAGTTGGCAGACAAGTTGGCACTGGAAAATCGACGGGCTGGATGCCGCGATGGAGGCGGGGCATCGCATCTCGAGGGGGGCGAAACCGGGCTGGCTAGCTTCCGGAGAAGGTGGAGCGGGAGACGGGGATCGAACCCGCGACCAACAGCTTGGAAGGCTGTGACTCTACCACTGAGTTACTCCCGCTCGGTTCTTTTCCATTCTAGCAGCGCTTGCCCGGCGGCGCCCAATGCTCTTACAGTGAAGGTTGCATGAGATGAGCATCGCCGCCGCTGTGCTGGACGCGGTGCGCGCCGAGACAGCCCTGCGGCCGGGCGCGCGCGCGACCCGCGCCGGCCTGCGCATCGGGGAGCTTTCGGGCGTCGAGACAGAGTCGTTGCGCTTCTGCCTCGAAACGCTCGTCTCCGGGACGGACCTCGATCCGCTCGCGTTCGATTTCGAGTTTTGTCCCTGGACCCGCCGCTGCCGCGCGTGTGCGATCACGTTCCGTGTGGCCGACTACAATCCCGCATGCTCTTCCTGCGGCTCGGCCGATACGGAGGCCGCCGGCGGCGCTCAAATGGAATTATCCTACCTGGAACTGGAGGAACCCTGATGCGCGTGCCGCTGGAACGGAAAGTCCTCAACGAGAACGATCGGATCGCCGCGACTTTGCGCGAGCGCTTTCACAGCCACGGAACGTTCTGCCTGAACCTCATCAGTTCCCCTGGCTCCGGGAAGACGTCGCTGCTCGAACGCACCCTGGAAGGCTTCGACCCGGCGCGCCGCATCGCGGTCCTCACCGGCGATATTCAGACCGACAACGATGCGCGGCGCCTGGCCCGGTTCGGCTTCCCGGTCCGCCAGATCACCACCGGAGGGGCCTGCCACCTGGATGCCCGCATGATCGAGCGCGCTCTCGCTGATTGGCCGGCCGAGCAGTTTGAAATCCTGTTCGTGGAGAACGTGGGCAACCTGGTTTGCCCCACCAGCTACGATCTTGGCGAGGAGGCCCGCGCGGTGCTCCTCAGCGTCACCGAGGGAGAGGATAAGCCGCTGAAATACCCGGCCACCTTTCATCACGCCGATGTGATGGTGCTCAACAAGATCGACCTGCTGCCGTACGTGCCGTTCCAGGCGGCCGTTGCGTGCGAGAACGCGCGGCGCATTCAACCCGAGATCGAGATTCTGGAGGTTTCGTGCACGACGGGAGCGGGGTTGGAGCGCTGGCGGGAATGGCTGGAGAGGCAGATGCGTCGCAGCAAACCAATATCACCGCCGAAACGCGAAGACGCCGAGGAACATGAGAAGTAACGTCAAACGCTTGACAGCGCGAGGATGCGCGTGAGGTCTGCGCAGGCGCCAAGGCCTTGTGCCAAGATATACCTATGCTGTTCGAGTCCGACAAGGTGATGTTCGAGATCTATCGCGAGACCGAATACAGCGGCCAGTACCGCGTGGTCTACTTCACCGAGCTTCAGGATCACAACAAGGAAACGGAGATCAATCACGCGCTCGCGGGCGAGCACTTCTTCGATGGATTTATCAAGAATTACCGCAAGGACGAAGCCAAGGAGATTATAGCCTCTCTTCTGACTCGGCTGAATAGCGGTGAGCACGTCGATCCCCGGGATGTCGAGCGCGCGCTGGGCGACCACATGGCCTGAGGCAAGCAGTTGCGCATCGCCCGTTTTCCGAGCCTCACCGAGCCGCAGTTCTTCGGTTGCACCGCCGCCTTCGTGGATTCCCTATTTGGCGAGTTGAACGCTGCCGCCAGCGCTTTGCGGCGGCTGGAGGGCCGGGCGAAAGGCTCGGCATTCGCATATGAGATGAACCTCGATACGCACCGCTATGGCGCGTTGATCGTGCTCGACCGGTGGTCAGAGTTGGTGGCGGCTTTCGGACCCCACCTGAAGCTTTCGCGCGGCCAGAGCATCATCGATGACGCCGCCAGCCGTGTGCGTGCCGGGGAGACTATTCTGGGAACGTCGAACCAACTGATCGACGCGGCGCCGCGCTACGGCGGCGGATTGGTCGAGGCATGCGTGCTCGCTTTTCAATCGCTCAACCAGACATTCGAGGAGGAACGGGACGAGGCCGGCCGGTGGGCGAAGCTCGGGCCGATGTTGCCGGAGGATTATGTAGCGGCACGGCGGATCTTCTCGGAGGATCTGGCAGTGCGGTAATACCGCAGGCGGCGAACTGCGGCCCCCGGACCGATTGACAATCGGTCGCAGGTTACCAACCTGCCCTACGGCCCTTATCTCGCGGCTTCGAGCTTCGCGATCGCTTTGACGAACTCCGGGTATGGCTGGGCGCCGACAATCAGCTCGCCGTCCACTCCCTGCGGCGTGCTCTTGCCGATCACGAATGTCGGCGTAGCTTCGGCCCCGATCTTCATGGCTTCGAGGACATCGGTCTGCACGGCTTCCTTGTATTTCTGGGTTTCGACGCACGAGCGAAATGCCTTGGTGTCCATGTGCAGGCCGGCGGCGTCCGCTACCAGATTCTCCAAATCCAGCTTGTCAGGGCTGGCGCTCATGACATCGCGCATCGTCCAGAATTGGCCCTGGTCGGCGGCGCACCGTGCCGCTTGCGCCGCGCGAATCGCGTTGGGGTGCAGGGAATCGATCGGCAGGTCGCGGCTGAAGAACCGCACTTTGCCCGTGTCGATGTAGTTCTTCTTCAGCTCGCCGTACACCGTGGTGTGGAACCGCTGGCAGAACGGGCACTGGTAGTCGGTGAACTCCACTAGGGTGATAGGCGCATTTCTCGATCCCAGCATCTGGAACCCTTCCAGGCTGAGCTTGGTGCGCGCCGGCGCCGGCTTCCCGCCGTTTTCCGCCTGCTGCTCCAGCAACTGCCGGATCTGCCGAAGTTCATTCAGAATCTCATCCGCCTGCTCGCGGGTAATACCCTCTTGCTTCCCGGCGTTCTTCTTGTCTTTCTTGGCGTCTTGCGCCGCAAGCGGCAGGGCCACCACGAGCGCCGCGCATCCCACATACCGCAACAGATTCTTCATTCGATACCTAACTCTTCTCCAGGATCAGCATGTACTGGACGTTCTTGATGTGTTCCTTTTCCATGATCAGGTGGAAGTGATTGGCCTCCACCTCCTTGATCAGATCCGGCATATCGAGGCGAATGTGTGTGAGCGCCCTGCCGTTGGGCATGGCGCCCTCCCGCTTGTAATACTCCACGATCACCAGTTTGCCATCCGGCCGCAGCGCTTTGTGCAGCGCCGCCAGCATTTTCTCGGGATAGTTGAAGTGGTGATACGCGTCCAGCACCAGCGCCATGTCCACCTGGCCTTCCGGCAGGTTGGGGTCTGTCTCCGAGCCTTTAACGAACGTGACGTTTTTCAGGCCCTGGTTTTCCGCCACTTGTTTGGCCGCCTTGAGGAAATCATCGAAGATATCTTCGGCGATCACGTGCCCGTCGGGTCCCACCCGGCGGCTGAGAAACGGAAGCATGTAGCCGATGCCGGTCCCGACATCGGCGACCGTCATCCCCGGCTGCAACCCCGTGGAGAGAACCAGTTCGCGAGGCTTCTCCTGGGCATCGCGGTTAGGGTCGCCCAACGTCCTCGCGATGCCGTTACGGCCCGCCTCCGTCGTATAAGCCGAATTGGCCTGCTGAGCTACCTGCGCGGCCAGCCCCCCGGCCAGCGCCAGGACACAGATTGCGATCCTTCTCATAGTGCGGTCTCCATCGGCAGCGCCAGCGGCGCTTCTTTCATGAAGTCTAACCGGGACATTTCTTCCACGGAGTCCCGAATGGATTGCTCGGACGTCTCCTCCACGGTGATCACGAACGGCAGGTCGTGCTTGGTGTCGCACGGTTCCTGGAGCACCGATTCCAGGCCGATGTGTTTGCTCGCCAGGATGCCGGCCAGCTTGGCGATGATCCCGGGCCGGTCGTCCACACGGAACCGCAGATAGTATGCCCGCTTCTGAAGCGTCACCGGCACCGGTCTGTTCTCGCCCAGCCGTTCATGGGCGAACGGCGACACGCGCTCCGGGCTTCCGCTGCGGATCTCGCGCGCCACGCGCATCAGGTCGCTCACCACGGCGACGCCCGTGGGCAGGGCTCCCGCGCCCCAACCGTAATAGAAGGTGTCCTCCCCATACTTGCCTTTCACCCAGACTGCGTTGTAAGGGCCCTGCACGCCTGCCAAGATGGTCGAGACCGGAATCAGCGCCGGGCGCACCCAGAGGATGATGCCCTCGGGAATCTTGCGCGCTCCGCAAATCAGCCGCACCGTGTGCTTCAACATGCGGGCGTAGCGGAAATCCACGGGAGAGATGCGCCGGATTCCTTCCAGAAAAATGTCCGAGGGCGTGATCTTTTCGCCGAAGGCCAGCGCGGCCAGAAGCACCAATTTCGACCGGGCATCGTAGCCGTCCACGTCGGCGCTCGGGTCCGCCTCGGCGTAGCCGAGCCGTTGGGCCTCCTCCAGCACGGTGGCGAGCGGCACGTCGCGCTTCTCCATTTCGGTGAGAATGTAGTTGCAGGTGCCGTTCAGGATGCCATAGAGCGCCATCACGTTGTCGCCGGAGATGCCTTCGCGCAGCACGGCGTGGATCGGGATGCCGCCGCACACGCTGGCTTCCATGGCCAGGTTGATTCCAGCGCGAATGGCCCGGTCCCAGATTTCCGGCCCGCAAGCCGCCATCAGCTCCTTGTTGGCCGTGACTACGGATTTACGATGGGCGATGGCGGCGTCGCAAATCTCCGACGCCACGGTCGTGCCGCCCACCAGTTCGGCCACGATCTGCACTTCGGGATGCGCCACCAGCTCCCGCCAGTCGGTTGTCTTGAAGACATGCCCCAAGGCCGAGGGCATCACCTTGGAGTCGACGCTGCGGCTACAGACCGCCGTCACGCGCAGCCGAAAGCCTAGCTTGAGCGCGATCTGGTCGGCATTTTCGGCCAGAATGGCCAGCGTGCCGGAGCCGACATTACCCAGCCCCACGATGCCGACCTTGACTTCCTCCATATTCGACTAGGATATCAGGGCCATGGAGCTTGTCTGGAAGCTCCGCCGGATTTTGTATAAACTAGTGCCGTTCCAACTTATTTTCGCCAACCGCCGCACGGCCTCGGGGCCCCAGGATTTCGAATTCAAGGGCTGGTAGCGGTTCGGCTGGGATAGTTGGAACGGCACTAGCAGAAACCGGCAGGAGGGAACACATGCATCAGTGGAAGACCAGTGCGGCGCGGCTCGCTATAGGGCTGGCTTCGATTGCCGTCGCGGCCCTGGCTCAGACGGGTTCCAAGAACACCGAATGGCCGACCTACGGCGGCGATCTCGCCAACAGTAAGTACAAGCCGCTGGATCAGATCAGTGCCTCTAACTTCAATAAGCTGGAGCTGGTCTGGAGCTTCAAGACCGACAACATCGGCAACCGGCCGGAATACAAGCTGGAGGGCACGCCCCTGATGGTGAACGGCGTGGTGTACGCCACGGCGGGATCGCGGCGTGGAGTCATCGCGCTCGACGCGGCGACCGGCGAGTTGCTTTGGACGCACGGTGAGCATGAAGGCGAGCGTGGCGCGGCCGCTCCCCGGCAATTGTCCGGGCGCGGGCTGGCCTACTGGTCCGACGGCAAGGAAGAGCGCATCCTGTATGTCACACCGGGCTATCGCCTCATCGCCCTCGATGCAAAGACCGGCTCGCTGCTGCCATCCTTCGGGCAAGGCGGCAAGGTCGACCTGAAACTGGACGACGATCAGACCATCTTTCCCGATCTGACCACCGGAGAGATCGGCATCCAGTCCGCACCGGTTGTCGCCAAAGACGTGGTGATTGTCGGGGCGGCGTTCCGCGAAGGTATGACGCCCAAAAGCATGCGCAATAACAAAGGATACGTGCGCGGTTTCGATGTGCGGACGGGCAAGCGGCTCTGGATCTTCCACACCATCCCGATGAAGAACGAACTCGGCTACGACACGTGGGAGAACGGTTCGGCCGAATACACCGGCAACACGGGGGTGTGGACGCAGATCTCCGTGGATGAGCAGCTCGGGCTGGTGTACCTGCCGGTGGAATCGCCCACCGGAGACTACTATGGCGGGCACCGGCCTGGCGCGAACCTGTTTGGCGAAAGCCTGGTCTGCGTGGATCTGAGGACCGGCCAGCGCAAGTGGCACTTCCAACTGGTGCACCACCCGCTGTGGGACATGGACATCTCCTCCGCGCCGCTGCTGGCCGATATCAACGTCGGCGGCCGCGCAACTAAAGCCGTGGCGCAGCCCACCAAGCAGGGCTTCCTTTATGTCTTCGACCGCGTGACCGGCAAGCCGGTCTGGCCCATCGAGGAACGGAAGGTGGAAAGGGGCAGCGTGCCCGGCGAATGGTACTCGCCCACGCAGCCTTTCCCCACCAAGCCCGCTGCATACGCCCGCAACGGCATCTCTCCAGAGGACCTGATCGATTTCACTCCGGCGCTGCACGACCAGGCCCTGACGCAGATCGCGAAGTACAAGATCGGGCCGGTGTTCACGCCACCCGTGGAAAGCAAGCTGGACGGCCCGCTTGCTACCCTCACGCTGGGGACGGCCAGCGGAGGCACCAACTGGCCGGGAGGCTCATACGATCCCGAAACTCATACGGTCTATGCGTATGCGTGCAATGCTTGTGTGACGCCGATCGGGCTGGCGCCGTCGCCGAAGGAGATCTCCGATATGCGCTACGTCGCGGGGACGGCCGGGCAGGAAGTGCGCATGAGGGCGGGACCGGGCGAGAACGCGGGCGCGGATTCGCCCATGCCCCAGCGGCCGGCGGGCGGCGGGCGTGGCGCTGGCGGAGGCGGCGGAGGCGGAGGTTTCGGCGGACTGACGGTGCAAGGACTGCCCTTGATCAAGCCGCCGTATTCCACCATTTCCGCGATCAACCTGAATACTGGCGAGATCGTCTGGCAGGTGCCGCACGGCGACACGCCGGATGCGATCCGCAACAACCCGGCGCTCAAGGGCATTAATCTTCCACGTACCGGCCAGTCGGGCTATAACATCGGAACCCTGATCACCAAGACCCTGGTGATCGCCGGTGACGGCCAGATCACCACCACGGATACTCATCCACGCGGCGCCATGCTGCGCGCCTACGACAAGGCCACGGGAAAGGAAGTCGGCGCCGTGTGGATGCCCGCGCCGCAAAGCGGATCGCCGATGACCTACATGTGGAATGGCAGGCAGTACATCGTGGTGGCGATCAGCGGCGGCGCATATTCCGGCGAGTACCGCGCCTACGCTCTTCCCGCCGAGGAGCGCTGATGCGATTCCTCGGCGCCGCCGTTGTGCTCGCCGCCGTGAGCCTGGTCCTCGCGCAGCAAGCCGCGCGCAGCGTCGGTGACGGCGTCTATACCGAGGAGCAAGCCAAGCGGGGCGAATCCCTCGGCGGCAAAGAGTGCGCCAACTGCCACGGTTCCGGCCTGAGCGGCGGTGAAGAGGCGCCCGCGCTCGCCGGCGACGCATTTCTGGCCAACTGGAACGGCCTCACCGTGGGCGATCTATTCGACCGCATACGGAAGACCATGCCGCAGGACAACCCCGGCCGGCTGACCCGCCAGCAGGACGCGGACATTCTGGCCTACATGCTGGCGCTGAATCGCTTTCCGGCGGGCAAAGCCGAGTTGCCGCCACAACCCGAAGTATTGCAGCAGATCAAGATCGAGCAAGCCAAACCGAAGTAGAAGCGTTCAATCCACCGGCGCTTCCAACCGCCGCTTGGCGTGGGTTCGCAGGTCTCCGATGTTGGTGCCGCTTAGCGCGGTGGCGACCGCTCCTCCCGCCAGCAAGGGAAAAGTCAACGCGCCGAAGAGAATGATGGAGAACGTGGTGGCGTCGTTCTTTTCGACGTCGAACAGGCGCAGCGCCATCACGCACGATGCGTTGAGCAATCCCACGTTGCCCGGCGCATTCGGGATTACCGTGGCAAGCCGCATGATCGTCAGTACGCCGGCGGCTACCCAGAAGGAAAGATCCAGGCCGTAAGCCTTCATCAGTGCATAGACGGTGAAATACTGTAGCAGCAGATACAGCAGGCTGATGAGGCTGGTCATGCTCATCGTCCGCGCGTTGCCCATCAGGTGCAGCCCTTCCACCACATGGCGGAGCGCGGAGGCCCAGCGGCTCTCACGGATCACGGAGTGAGCGTGCTGCTTGTGCACCACTACCCAGCCCAGTCCGGCAGCGCCGGCGAGCAGCCCCGCGCCCAGCGCCTGCACGAGTATGTTTAGATCCCGCGGGATGCCCTTCACGAAGCTGGTGGTGATCAGGAAGGCAAGCACCATCCAGAATCCGTCGATGAGACGCTCGACAGCCGCCGAAGCCAGGCCCAGGGATAGCCGCAGGTCGTTCCAGTGCGCCAACAGGTAGCAGCGGATCAGCTCGCCCACGCGCAGCGGGAACACTTCATTGGCGAACAGTCCGATGTAGATGGCTTGGACGGTGCGCCACAGCCGCAGCCGCGCCACCGGCGCGAGCAGCGTGTTCCAACGCCAACCGTGCGAAACGTAGACGGCAAGATCGGTCAGCACGGCAACGAAGACCCAGCGCCAGTCGAGAGAGCGGATGGTAGGGATGAGGTCGTTAAACGGGTAGCCGTGAAGCACCCAGGCAAGGCATGCGGCGGAAATCGTATAACCCGCCACCTGGGGCAGCCAGGGTGGCAGTTTGCGGCGCGGGAATGCGGCGCTCATGCGGGGCAGTGGTCTCCGGGGCTCAAGAATCATGATAACGTGGCGCCCGCCGGCGCCATTGGGGCGTAACGCCGGCTTGCGCACGCGGCGTGCGTACGCGACCCTATCTGTTGATGAAACCTCTTCGCCGAGTCGCGGTCCTGGGGGCCGGAACCATGGGGTCGCGCATCGCCGCCCACTTCGCCAACGCGGGTTTTCCGGTGGACCTGCTGGATATCGTGATTCCCGATCAGCCGGCGCGCAACGCCGCTGCGCTTGCCGGCCTCGAGAATGCAGCGAAGCAGAAGCCCGTGGGGTTCTTCACTGACTCCGTCCGAAAGTTGATCACGCCCGGCAACTTCGAGGACGATCTCACCCGCTTGCGCGAGTGCGATTGGATCGTCGAGGCCGTGGTGGAAGATATCGAGATCAAACGCCGCCTCCTGGAGCGCGTGGCCGCCGTGCGCACGCCGGAAACCATTCTCTCCACCAACACCAGCGGCATTCCGCTCGCCAGCATTACCCAGGGTTTCAGCGCCGAATTCCGCCGCCACTTCCTGGGAACGCATTTCTTCAACCCGCCGCGCTACCTGCACCTGGTCGAGATGATCCCCGGCCCCGAGACCGCGCCGGAGGTGCTGGCGTGGGTCGCGGACTTCTGCGATCTCCATCTGGGCAAAGGCGTGGTGCCGTGCAAGGATACGCCGAACTTCATCGCCAACCGTATTGGCTGCTTCTTCGGCGCCACCGTTCACAAACTTACCGTCGAAGGCGATTACACCGTCGAAGAAGTGGACGCGCTGACCGGGCCCCTGATCGGCCTGCCGCGCAGCGCCAGTTTTCGCCTGGTGGACATCATCGGGCTGGACGTCTGGGTGCATGTGCTGCGCAACCTCTCCGAGCTGGCGCCGCACGACCCGGCCCGCGAGCGCTACCAGACCCCGGACTTCATGGCGCGTATGATCGAACGCGGCTGGCTGGGCGAGAAGCGCGGCCAGGGTTTCTACAAGCGCGTGGGCAAAGGCGCGGACATGGTGATCCATGCCATTGACCGCAAGACCCTGGAGTATCACCCCGCGGAGAAGGTACGCTTCCCCGCGGCCGATGCCGTCCGCAACGTGGAGGACCTTCCGCAGCGCCTGCGCGCGCTGGTGGCCGGCGACGATCGCGTGGGCCGCTTCCTGTGGCCGCTGTTCCGCGAGCTGTTCGCTTACTCCGCCCAGATGGTGCCGGAGATCTCAGACCGCATCGTGGAGATCGACCGCGCCCTACGCTGGGGCTTCGCTTTCGGATTGGGACCGTTTGAAGCGTGGGATGCCCTTGGAGTCGATGAAACCGTCGCCCGCATGCGCCGCGAAGGCGCTGTGGTGCCGCAAAATGTCGACCGCATGCTGGCGTCGGGTGCGCGATCCTTCTATGAAGTGGCGGACCGCGATCGCGAACCGCGCACCCGCTATTTCGACCTGGCGGCGGGCGCGTATCGGGAGCTGGAACCGCGGCCCGGCATCCTGGTGCTCGACCAGATCAAGCGTGCCCGTGGCACGGTCAAACGCAACCCCGGCGCTTCCCTGGTGGACCTCGGCGATGGCGTTCTCTGCCTGGAGTTCCACAGCAAGATGAACACCCTCGGTGAGGACGCCCTCCAGATGCTGCGCGCGGCAATGGAGGAGACCAGCCGCGGTTTCCGCGCGCTCGTGATCGCCAACCAGGGCGAGAACTTCAGCGCTGGCGCCAACTTGACGACGATGCTCCTGGCTGCGCAGGAGAGCCAGTGGGATGAACTTGATAGCGCCGTGCGCCGCTTCCAGCGGGCCAACATGGCGTTGAAATACGCGCCGGTTCCAGTTGTGGCCGCGCCCTTCGGAATGGCCGTGGGAGGCGCCTGCGAAGTGGTGCTGCATGCCGCGCGCGTGCAGGCCTCGGCGGAGACCTACATGGGCCTCGTCGAGACCAGCGTGGGGCTGATTCCAGCCGGCGGCGGTACGAAGGAGATGCTGCTCCGGCTGGGAAACGCCAGGGCCGCTTTCGATCTGATAGCCAATGCCAAAACCTCGGGCAGCGCCGCCCACGCCCGCGAGCTGGGCCTGCTGCGCCCCCAGGACGGCGTCACCATGAACCCCGAGCGCCTGGTTGCGGACGCCAAGGCCGCGGCGCTGGCGCTGGTGGCTGGGTACGCTCCCGGCGCACCGAGGCAGGATATCGCGGTGGAAGGCGAAGCTTTATATGCCACTTTGACTGCCGAATTGCAGCAAGCCTGCCAGGCCGGCCGCATCTCCGAATATGATGCCGTGATCGGCGAGAAGCTGGCCCACGTGTTGAGCGGCGGTCGCGTCGCTGCAGCGCAGACCATTTCGGAGCAGCGGCTACTGGACTTGGAGCGCGAAGCCTTTCTCAGCCTGTGCGGACAACCAAAGACGCAAGAGCGTATTCAGTACATGCTCAAAAACGGCAAGGCGCTGAAGAACTAAAGCGATTTGCGTTCTCGAACTCCGATGTGGGGCAGGCAATCCTGCCTGCTGCCGGCTTTCAGCCGGCTGGACCCGCTGGAATGCGGGTCCGCAGCCGCGATCGGCTGCCCCATTGCTCTGGCGAACATTTCGATGAGCCCCTGTACCGGGATCTGTTCCGCGCGGAGGCTCGCTTCCGGCCACGCGTCGACTGCGTCCCTGCCATAGACCTCCGCCAGATTGTTGCGGATCGTCTTGCGCTTGTGCGCAAAGCACAGACCAGCGAAGCGAAGGAACGCGCCGGTGTCTTCCACTGAGAGGCTCTGCGGTTCCAATAGCACGGCGGCGGAAACCACTTTGGGCGGCGGACGGAATGCCGCCGGCTTCACCTCGAACAGGAGGCGAGCCTGCGCAAATACCGCGGTCTGCACCGTGAGAAAACCGTAGGACCGGCAGCCAGGCTGCGCGACCAGGCGCTCAGCCACTTCTTTCTGCACCAGAAACACAGCCCGCGGAACACGCAGCGGGAGAACTTTCTCCAGGATCGGCGAAGTGATGTAGTAGGGAAGGTTGCCTGCGATCGGAGCCGGGCCCCACTGGGCCAGGTTGGTAGCAAGCACATCCGCCTGCACGACTTCCAGACGCGGTTCCGCGGAGAATTTCCGCCGCAGGTGCTCCGCCAGGTAGGGATCCACCTCGATTGCGATCACGCGTGCGGCGCGTTTCAGCAGCTTCTCGGTGAGAGCCCCGCGGCCCGGTCCGATCTCGATGACCAGTGGAGTCGCTGTGGGACACACCGCCGCCGCGATCCGTTCCACCACCGAACCTTTAATTAAGAAATGCTGCCCGAGTTTCTGCCGCGACACCCGAGCGCCGCTACCCGCGCACCGTCGCGCTGGGACAGGACTGGACTACCCGGATCTTCGCGGAAGTGGCCACACCGAATGCGGTCGCCGGCTGGAATTTCGAGAAGAGAATCATGCTCTTCATGTCTTCCGTCAGCTCGCCTCGTACGATCGACCAGTCCACCACTTTCCCCGTGTTGTCAATCGTCATATCGACGACGTTGACGTAGTCCGACGACGAAGCCGTGGGCTGTTCGATTCTGGGGAAGTCGTCATCGGCGTCCGCCACTTCGTCCCACGCATTGGTCACTACTCTGCCAACCGGCACGGTGAGAAACTCCCGTCCGCTCAGGTCGTGGGAAAAGCTCAGGCTGGGAACCAGCAGACCAAACATCAGCAGCGTGGACAGCAGGCCGCCGGTGAACGGCAGGGCCACCGGGCGCATCAGGTTGTCGAATGCCAGTTGAACGCGCGATCCCCAACGCGCCATGCGCGTGGAGAAGCTGACGCGGGCCAGTTGACGTTCGCGCTCGTGAGAAGCCAGCACGCGCAGATTCGTTGTGAGCGGCGCCGGGACGGCGGGCGCGGCCATGGTCCGAAGTATCTTGCGCTGGCCTTGCATCCACTCGAAGTGTGCTTCGCATCTCCGGCACGCTTTGATGTGCGCCAACGCATTCTCCCACTCCCCGCCCGCAAGCTTCGCGTCGAGGAGTAAAGAGATCAGTTCTTGCACGTTTTCGCAGCTCATAACATCTACTCTGCCGTCTTCGGCACCAATCGCAGAGCCGGCCTGTCTTTCAGGCTGCCCGCGAGTTCTTCCCGCAGGGCTTCACGGCCCCGCAGGATCCGGGACTTGACGGTCCCGAGGGAAACACCAAGGACTTCCGCAATCTCCTCATAGCTCATATCCGTGATGTCCCTCAGCACCACGGCTTCGCGGAATATGGGATTGATTCTTCTTAGCGCTGCCTCAATCATCACGTGCTGTTCGCAATCAAATGCCGCTTCGAATGGCGAGCGCCCGTTGTCGGGAATGGTCTCCTTCCAGTTGCGCGTCTCCTCCGGACCCGTATCCAGCTCGACTTCGCGCCGCCGATGCCGGAAGAACCATCGGCGGGCGTTGTGCGCTTCGTTGACCGTAATGCGATAGATCCAGGTCTTCAGTGTGCTCTGGGCGCGGAAATTCCCGATATTACGAAACACCTTGAGAAAAACTTCCTGCACTACGTCGCAAGCTTCCGATTGATCGTTGAGCAACCGTAACGCCAGGGCGTACACCGGCTGTTGAAACCTTGTGACCAAATCCTCATAAGCCTGCGCGGAACCCGCACGCAGGGATTCGACTAGGCGCAGATCGTCAGTCTCGACGCTTTCCGCCGTTCGGTCCGAGCTGAAATCCAAGATTGAAGTGGCCACCGGCAGCCTCGCATTCAGCCTAACTTCAAACTAGCAGAAAACCCCGGCCTTGCATAGAGATAGACACCTATCGCAAAGGAAAAGTTCCCGCTCAATATAACTCATTTATAATCAGCGGAATTGCAGGCGGGCGACGGATGCTTCCGCCTGCTAACCTGGGAATCTATGCCTGTTTTGGCAGCCTCGCAACTCACCCATTTCGCGGAGCAGATTCTGCTGGCCGCCGGCGTTCCCGAACACAGAGCGGCCATCGTGGCCGAATCGCTGGTAGCTTCCAATTTGCGCGGCGTCGACACCCACGGGGTCCAGCTTCTTCCTTACTATGTGGACCAATTGCTGGCAGGTGAGATGGATCCGCTGGCTGACGGGCGGGTGGTTTCCGAGACCGGCTGCTGCCTGGTCTTCGACGGCCAAAACGGTCTCGGCCAATGGGTGGCCGACACCTGCTGCCGGCACACGGTGCGGATTGCAGCGGAACGGGGAACGGGAATTGTTGTGGCGCGCGAATCCAACCATTTTGGCGCAGCCGCCTGGTGGGCCCAGAAGATGCGCGCGGCAGGCCAGATCGGAATCGTGATGTGCAATTCTTCGCCCATCGTGCCGCCGTGGCAGGGCAGGGAAGGACGGCTCGGAACGAATCCCATCTGCATGTCTGTACCCGGCCCATGGCTGTTGGATATGGCCACCACCACCGTGGCCGCCGGCCGCATCTTCAAGGCCATGATCAATGGCGAGCCCACGATTCCTCCGGGATGGGCGTTCGATTCCCAGGGCAATCCTACCACCGACACCGCCGCGGCTTACAAAGGGATGCTCATGCCGCTCGGCGGATACAAAGGCAGCGGCTTGGCGATGATGGTGGAAGTGCTGTGCTCGGTGCTCAGCGGGGGCGCGCCGCCGAACGAAGTGAGCGGCATCCGATACCGCGGCAGGCATCTGCGCACCAGCCAGTGCTACATCGCCATCGACGTCACGCACTTCATGCCGGTCGAGGAATTCACTTCACGCATGGAGCGGCTGGTGCACCTGATGAAAGACACTCCACCTGCTCCCGGATACGATGAGGTGATGGTGGCCGGCGATCCCGAGTGGCGCAGCGAAGCCGAACGACGCCACAGCGGGATTCCCATCATGGAAGGGAATTGGGAGGCGCTGGCGAAGGCCGCCGCGCGAGTCAACGTGAAAGCGCCCACCGCCGCCTGAGGATCGCAATTCATATGGGGGTCGAACCACGATCGTAAGGGAGCGGTGGGCTCTCTCTGTACAATAGACGATAGAGATGCTGGTTTCGATAGCGCCGAAATTGGAGCGGCCAAAGTGGCTCCGCGCACCCGCTCCCACTGGCGAAAACTACCACAATCTGAGGGAACTCATCGAGCGGTTGCGCCTCCATACCGTGTGCGACAGCGCCGCTTGCCCCAACGTGGGCGAATGCTGGAACCAGCGCACCGCCACGTTCATGATCCTGGGCAACGTCTGCACCCGCCGCTGCGGTTTCTGCGCCGTGCAAAAAGGCGCGCCGCTGCCGGTGGACTACGACGAGCCGAACCGCGTGGCGGAAGCCGTGGCAGCCATGGGCCTGAAGTTCGCCGTGATCACCAGCGTCAACCGTGACGACCGTGAAGACGGCGGCGCCGAGCTGTTCGCGATGGTCATCCGCGCCATTCGCCGCCGCGCGGCGAGATGCGGCGTGGAGGTTTTGGTCCCCGATTTCCAAGGCAGTCACGCCGCCGTCGAGACTGTCATGGAAGCCGCGCCGGACGTTTTCAACCACAACACCGAAACCGTGCCGCGCCTCTACCGGCAGGTTCGCTTGGGCGCGCGGTACGACCGGTCGCTCGACGTGCTGGGCTATGCCAAGCTCATTGCGCCGGGAACTCCGGCGAAGTCCGGCCTCATGCTGGGCCTCGGCGAGCGGCCCGACGAAGTTCTCGACGTGATGCGTGACCTGCGTGCACATCGCGTCGATATCCTGACGCTTGGCCAGTATCTGCAGCCGTCGCCGCGGCACCTTCCCATCGTGCGCTACGTGCCGCCCGCGGAGTTCGATGAGTTGCGGCGGGCCGGGTTGGAAATGGGATTTGCACATATCGAATCCGGCCCGCTGGTCCGCAGCTCCTATCATGCTTCGCATGCAGGGCACGCCGCCGCACTAGAACACTGACTTCTGCAACGCGGTTGGCTTGTCGTAGGCCCGGTCGTCCGCGCCCCATTTGAGCAGAAACTGCCGGACCGCTTCTCCGGGCGCGGTGATCAGTTTGCGATCGCCGGACGCCTGCACGGCCAGTTGCTGCGCCGCCAATTGTTTGAACCAGTCGGAATCCAGAAACGCCCAGCGCATGGTGGACCCGTCCGTCCAAACCCGCACGATCAGATGCGCCGGAATCTGGAATGGATCATCGTTGGCGGATACCAGGTCGAGCAGTTCCGCGTCACCGGCTTTGAGCAACCGCGCCTCGAATTTCGCCGCGGGCGAAGAACCGTCGGTATAGGTAATGGCATAGGCCTTGCCATCCTGCCGGATTACGTACACACTGCCATCCTGGGAATCGGTCCAGGTGCCGATCAACGCCGAGTCAGCAGCGGCTTGATCGTCGGTCACAAAGGGATTTAACGACAGGAGAGAGGAGCATCCAGTCAAGGCCAGCGCGCATGCCAGGGTCAACACCATCGAAGTGAGTTTCATATTTTTGCCTCCAGGGAAGAACAGCGTCGCGGGGAGGCGAAAATTGCACCGAGGGGAGAGATCTCGGCTGCAAGCGGATCCAATAGGCTTCCGGTCGAGACACCGCTCGCTGATGCGCGCGGCTCAGAGACGTCCTGGAAACGAGCGACTTCGCTATCTCGACAGCTTCTTGATGCAGGGAGTGAACTCGTACGACGGAACTTCGTAGACGCCCTGTCCCCCGATTTCTGTAAACCGGGCGAGTTCCTCCCCGATCTCGACGTGCCAAAGAAGCGTTCCCTGGGGGAACCAGGCGGCGTCTCCGGTGTCGACGGAGCGGGCTTTGAAGGCGCTGGTCACTCGGACTCTTCCCAGGGAAGAGCCTGAACTAGGGGTCATCTGTGATTGCTCTCCTAGTGGCACTTATCGGTACGTCCGCCAGGGATTTGAATCGTCGCGACGTCAGCCCGCCGCCCGGCGTTTCCAGATCCGGCCCAGCGCCACTCGCAGCGGGGCGTAATTGGATGCCGCGACCATCAGCCCCAGCCCGCAGGTCAGCAGCAAGACGGGCCAGAAGCCCCGGTTGGGAAAGACCTCCTGCTGCAAGCGGTACACCCCGATCGCCAGGAACACCAGCCCGCTCACCAGGAAGTTCTTCATCTGGCGCGGAATGCTGCCGAAGACAAAGACGCAGGCCACCCCGGGCAGCAGCCACTCCAGCGCGCGCGCTTCGCCGACCGTTTTGGCGCTGTACTGCAGCAGCCAAAGCGAGGTCATCACGTGGCCCGGTATGACGAAGCGGAACGACTTACCCACCATGCGCACTTGTGCCGACGGGAACCGGGAGCAGATACGGTCGAGCAGGAAGTAGATGGCGGCGTTGAGGATGAAAAGATACTCGATCTGCCCGCGGGTCCAGGGCGCAACGCTCTTCAGCCACTGCGCCCAGGGTTCGTGGTACACGGCCACACCGCTCAACGCAGCCAGCGTGAAGACCACGGCGAATGGGTAGAAGTACCGGGAATCGTCGGGCATTCTCATCCGTTCGAATAGGAAACCGGCGGCCATGAACAACACCGCGCAGGGGATGAGCTCGAGGAAGAACCGGCCCTGGTCGTGGTCCACGTATTCCAGCACTCCCAGCCGGAACAGCGTGGCCATGCAGGCCATCGCCGCCAGAACCGCGTTCATCAGGGAGAAGACCGGCGCGCGGGTGAAACGCCGCAGCCACCAGCAGACGGGCAGTCCGGCCACCAGCGACCACCAGAGCTGCGCATTGGTCGCTTGCTTGGCCGCCTCCAGCCGGTGGAAGAATTCCAGATCGGGCTTGCCTTGCGTCAGCGCGGTGAACCAGCGCGCCTCTTCCAGCGTGACCAGTACGGCCACCGGCGCCACCAGGCAGAATGCCAGCAGGTAGGCGATGGCGACCCGGTAGAGGCCGCGGCGCCACGTGCGGATGCCGATCCACGCCACGGGAACCATTGCGGTCCATGCGACGGCCACTGCCGGCGCGCCACGCAGCGACTTGTATGGAAAGAATGTCAGCAGCGCGGCGCCCACCGTCAGAACCCAGGCGCCGAAGTAGAGAGTCACTTGTGGCGGCGTCAGGCGGCGGGCCGCCAGGATCCACGAGTCCTCGCGCTCGAGTAGCCGATCGTACCGTTTGCGGATGCCATCGTGCTCTTCGTCGGAGATGATCTGGTCGTGCCGCCAGCTTTCGAGGTCGCGCAAGTGTTCGCCCACCTTATCGGTGATCAGGCGCGAGTACGCGCCCGGCTCGGCGAGCACGGGCTCCTCCGCCAGGAAGCGGCGCAGGTCGTCGGCCATCTCGCGCGCCGAAGCGTAGCGATGCGCCGGGTCCTTCTCCAGCGCCTTGAGGCAGATGTTCTGCAGGTCCTTGGGGATTGCCGGGTTGCATCGCCGCGGCAGCGTGGGGTCTTCCTCGCGGATGCGGCGCAACAGATCGTTCAGCGTGTCGCCGCGAAAAGGCGGTTCGCCGGTCAGCAGCTCGTACAGAATTGCGCCGAGGGAGAACACGTCGCTGCGCGCGTCGAGCTTTTCCGCGCCCAACGCCTGCTCCGGAGACAGATACTCGGGCGTGCCCGCGACCTCGCCGATCTTGGAAAGGCGCTCACGAACGCCCACGTCCAACGCCAGCCCGAAGTCCAAGAGCTTCGGCTCCAGATCCGCGCCTACCAGGACGTTGGCCGGTTTCAAATCGCGGTGCAGGATGCCCTGCTCGTGCAGGAACTGCGCGCCCAGCACTACCTTGCGCATCAACTCCGCGCGCTGCTCGAAGGTGAGTGGCAGCGCCGCGCGCGTCAGCGGAGCGCCCTCCAGGTACTCCATGACGAAATGCGGCGGCTCATCGGCCGGCCCCAGGTTGTAAATGCGCGCTACGTGCGGATGGTTCACGCGGGCCATGGCGCGCGCTTCGTTCATGAAACGGGCTCGCAAAACCGGATCATCCGCGTAACGGCCGGCGAGCGTCTTGATGGCGACCTTGCGGCCCAGCGCTTCATCCATGGCGAGCAAAACGCGGCCCATGCCGCCCGAGCCGATCTCGACCAGAATCTTGTGACCCGACAGCCGCTCCGGCAGAGCCCCGGGCTCCATCGCGCGGTCGATGGCGGCAAGTGCGTCCAACTCTCCGGCCAGTTCGGGATGCGAGGCGCGGGCATTCATGCTGACCGTCGCCTTGTGGTCCAGCAGATCGGCAAGCTGCTCCGCTAGGCGCCGTTCCTGGTCTTCGTTGTTCACTGCGCGGCCTCCCGCAGCGTGCGAAAGCGTTTCACAGCGCGGTAGACCAGCAGGGCTACGGCCTCGCGCGATTTGCCCAGCCGCTCGGCCATCTCGGCGGTGGAGAGCCCCTCGATCTTTGCCATCAGGATGGCCTGGCGGTAGTCGTCCGGCAGGGCGTTCAACTGGTCGAGCAGCCGCTCGATGGCCTCCTGCTGCGCGAACAGGCGGCTGGGCGTGTTGGAATCGGCCGGCTCGGGTCCCAACGGGTTGCTCTGCGAACGGAAGGGTACTTCCTCGCCGGCGCGCCGCTCCCGCCCCTGGTACCGGACGCGGTCGACGATCACGTGGTCCGCGATCGACGACAGCCACCGCAGAAAGCTCCCCGGCGATTGATACGAAAACCGGTCGAGGTCGCGGTAGGCCCGCAGCAGCGTTTCCTGCACGATGTCCTCGACCTCGGAGAAACGGCGCGCCTGCGGGCTGAGCTTGAAGTGCACCAGAACGGCCAGCCGCCGCTGGTATTTCTCGAAAGCGCACGAAAGCGCCTGCTGGTCGCCGGCCCGGGCCTTCTCCAGAAGAGCAAATGTGGAGGTGGGAGTTTGCATCACGGGCGCCGCGCTAATCATCATAACTTGCGGGGATTCATTCTGGACTCACCGTCAGGACGCAGAAGGCGCCGGGCAAACCGAACCGGCGGACCACAAGAAAACGAGGGTCCCCCACTGGCTCCTGGATCGTGCGAAAATCAAAGGAAATGATCCTCGGTATCCGGGGCCTCACCACGCCTTAACCAGACACGCACCAAGCTTATGTCACGCAATCTCGATCTTGTTGATTCGCCTGCACATCTCAAACGGCTTTCGATTCCGGAACTGGAGCAACTGGCGGCTGAAATCCGCGAAGAGCTGATTTCGGTCCTGTCCGTCAACGGTGGCCATCTCGGGCCCAACCTGGGTGTCGTGGAATTGACCATCGCCTTGCACTACGTCTTCCAGACTCCCCAGGACCACTTCCTCTTCGACGTCAGCCACCAGGCATACATCCACAAAATGCTCACCGGCCGGCGCGACCGCTTCCACACCATCCGGACCTCGGGCGGCCTCAACGGGTTCATGCTGCGCACCGAAAGCCCGCACGATTGCTATGGCGCCGGCCATGCCGGGACGGCACTTTCCGCTGCCCTGGGGATGGCCGTGGCGCGCGACCGCAGCGGCGGCAAGGAGAACATTGTGGCCGTGGCCGGCGATGCCGCATTTACCTGCGGGATCACTTACGAAGCGCTGAACAACATCGCCCACCAGACCAAGCGCCTTTTGGTGATCCTCAACGACAACGAGTGGTCCATCGACAAGAATGTGGGCGCCATCGCCAGTTATCTGCATGGCATCGTCACCAGCCCGCGCTACGACTACCTGCACGAGCGCGCTGGAAAATTCGTGGAGATGTTGGGCGGCCGGATCGCCCTCCGCATGGCCCGAAAAGCCGAAGAGGCCGCCAAGAGTATGCTGTGGCCGAGCGTCATCTTCGAGGAACTGGGACTGAAGTATTACGGCCCCATCGACGGCCACGACATCTCAACCCTGATCAAGACGCTCGAGTTTCTCAAAAAGCAGGACCGCCCGATCCTCCTGCACGTGCTCACTCAAAAAGGCAAGGGCTTCGAGCCCGCCATGCAAAAGCAGAAGAAGTTCCACGGCCTGGGCCCGTACGATCCCGAGACCGGAGAAACCAAACCGCTCAGCCGGCGAACATATTCCGAGGTCTTCGCCGACACCATGGTGAAGCTGGCCGATTACAACCCGAAGGTCGTGGCCATTACCGCCGCGATGCCCAACGGCACCGGCCTGGACCGTTTCCAGCCGCATCACCCCGACAAGTATTTCGACGTAGGGATCGCCGAGGAGCACGCGGTGCTGTTCGCCGCCGGCATGGCAGCCAAAGGTTTCAAGCCGTTCTGCGCCATCTACTCGACGTTCCTGCAGCGCGCCTTTGATCCGATCGTGCACGATGTCTGCCTGCAGAAGCTGCCGGTGGTATTCTGCATGGACCGCGGCGGCCTCGCCGCCGACGACGGACCCACGCACCACGGCCTTTTCGACATCAGCTATCTGCGCGGAATTCCCAACCTGGTCCACATGGTGCCCAAGGACGAAGACGAGCTCGCCGACATGCTTTTCACGGCGATGCAATGGGACGGCCCGATTGCAGTCCGGTATCCGCGAGGTGTGGGCCCGGGCACGCCGGTGAAGGACGTTCCCGCGGCAATCCCGATCGGCAAGTCCGAACTGCTGCAGAACAACGAGAACGACCGCGTGGCGATCTTCGCCCTCGGCGCGCTGGTGCCGATGGCCGAAGAGGTGGCGCTCAAGCTGGAACGCGAGGGCATCTCCGCGGCGGTAATCAACGCCCGTTTTGTCAAACCGATTGACGTGGAGATGCTGGAGTTCTTCGCCCGTAGTGTGGACGTGATCCTGACGCTCGAAGACCACGTTCTGCGCGGGGGCTTCGGCAGCGCGGTTCTGGAGGAACTGAACAACCTGGGCCTGACGACCCCGGTGGTGCGGATCGGCTGGCCCGACCAGTTCATCGAACACGGCAAGATCGAGGTGCTGCGATCGAAGTACGGGATCACGGCGGACGCAGCGGTGGAGAAGCTGCGGCCTTACCTGCAGGCGCCGATAGCGCGGCACGCGGCATTTCGGGAAGCGTAGCTGCGCGGCCACGGCCCTCACCGTGTTGGTATGATTGCATCACAAGGCCACTACGAGCTGGACGGCGGTCTACATGAAAGTGCCGGAAGGCTACGTCGCTTTCGTTGAAGAACTGCCCGGGGCGAACACTCCAGGGGAGACTCTGGAAGTGCCACCTCAGGCTCTAGCAGAACCACATTGACGCCCCGCAGATATCGATCCACGTTCCTGCCCCGGACACCGCCGGAAAAATCATGTTCGGTCCTCATCCCAGAGGCTCGGTTAGAAGCTCTCCGGCGCCGCACAAAGCACGATTGCCAGACCTAGTGCGACTTGACGTAGGCGGTTATTTGAGAGCTGTCTTCTCGCACCTGAGCTAACAACGAAACCATCGCATCGACAAGGCCGCCGGAGTTAGCCTTGACGCTCGCCTGGTATTCCGGCCGGTTGAGGTAGACGAACACCCGGCGAAAAACATCGCCGTTCACAGACTTGAGGATCGCCTGGTCCTGGATGCCTGTCAGTTGAACAACGGCGTTGACGAGGGCTGGATGCTGGGCTCTCTCAAAAGCCGTAATCCCACGGTCAAGCTTCGCAAAGTCCCTTCTCGTTTCTCCGATGGCCTGCTTTCCATAGACGTCCGCCGTCCCCGCAACAAGTTGCCCATTCACCATTGCCTGTCCCGCGGCGGCGCCGTAATCGGTTGCGAGCGTAACCTCTCCAATGTCGATTTCCCAGGGGTCCTTCGCGAGATCGAGGTTGACCATGTTGTGGCGGATCAGTTCCGCGGTATATACGGCAATAAAGTCGGCGCCCGCGGTCTGTCCTGGATTGGTAAGGCTCCCGAGAGCGCTCGAATTCGATTGCGCCAGGAGTTGAAAAAGAGCGCGATAGAAGTTCGATGCTTCCGCCGGCGCCGCGGATTTCAAATAAGCATCGAGTTCTCGAAGATACCCCGCGTCGGATTGATCCAGCAATCGCCTGGCTGGCGAAACCGCATAGCTTCGCCCGGACTGAACGATGGGGCTCTGGTAGGCGATATTGTAGAAGTAACTGCCCGCGTTGATCTGCACCAAAGTACCTGACGAACTGGTCAGCAGACATATGTCAGACACTCTCGCCAGGGCAAGACTAGCCCGGGCTGGATTCTTCAGGTTGGTAATAAACGGCCTGAGCGCCGCCCGGACCTTCTGCGGCAGCAGCGACTGGCCGGCAATGTGTGAGACAATCGCTTGAAAATCCTGCTTGCCGTTGGTGAACTCGTTGTACAGGTCGTTGCTAAGTACCGGGTCGAACTGATCGATCAGCGCGACCATGCGGTCGGCTGTGACGATGTGAACCGGCGTGGTGGCATCGGTCCGCAGCTTCTCGAATAGTCCGCCCGGCGCGCGTGCGGATTCCAAATAGGGATTGCCCGCGACAGTGGAGAATGCCGTGGTCTGAGCATCGGTCCTCGGAATGAGTACGCTCGGAGGACCAGGTTGCGCTGAACCGGTAAGGGCCAGTAACAATGGCGCTGCCAGCAGAAGATCCTTGGACGTCAGCTTCAAAGGTGGCATGTGTTCCCCGCGCTCCGTCTTTTGAGGAATTGCTGATTATGATGAACCCGCGAACCGCGATTTGTCAACACAGTCTGTAGCGCGGGCCAGGGAAAACCGCTCAGCCTTCCGGAACCAAAGCCTTCATCGTACAGGCTCGGGCCTTAACCTTCGTAGAAATGCAAACCCTGCGGGCGTCACCCGAACCGATGATCGGCCATTTTCGTCCTCGGCGCAGATCAATCCGTTGTCGTTGGCGTCCTCCCAAACCGGAAGCCTCGGGCAGGATGTGCGCCAAGCGTCCATCGTTTCTTCATAGGACCGGTCTCGGCGGGAAAGCCACTCCAGGAGATCAAGCACCAGAACTTGCACGGTTTCGGTCACGGCGGTTATTGATTCTATCGCGCTCCACGCGGACCGCCAGGAAGGAGTTCCAAGCTCTTGCCGAGGCGCGACAGACGGGTGTCTTGCAGCGCCCGGCTGCCGCGCGGAGATGAGAGCAGGCTTCTCGGCGAAGCAGCCGGGTTGCTCGAACGAGGCGTTTTCAGTTATTACGCTGACGGCCGCCGGGTCAGAAGTTATTCAGTGTGAGCACGTTGCTGGGTGCCGATCGGTTGCCAAACTGGTCAACGGCAACAACCCAGACTTGGGCGGGAAGCGAGGCTCCTCGCGGGAAAATGTAGATATCTTGGGTTTGGCCGACCGTACTGTCGAACGAATCCAACACTCCATTAAGATAGATCTCATATTGGATTTGTGATTGCGGCTCGTTTACCGACGTCGAGGGGTTCCACGAAATGATTGCTTCGCCGCCGCCATCACCAGAGCCGGTCAGTCCGGTGGGGGCGGTCGGAGCGTTGGGATTCGGCGTGGTTGTCGCCGCAGGCGTCATCACGGTAACGGGGGCGCTGGTTGTTGAAAGTGCCCCCGTCGTGCCGTTCAGGCTATAGGCAACGACAGTGATGGTATAGGTGTAACTGGGCGTCAGACCGGTGGCTGTGGCCGTCGTAGAACTTGCGGAGGAACTGCCATCCCCGATGCCATTGACAAGCACCGCATAACCGTTGATCTCATTGACGGGCGTCGCTTCCGTCCACGACAGGGTGATGGTATCCGAGGTCGCGGTGGTCAGCGTTATTAGTGGGGGGGCTGGTTTGACGGGTGTGGGCAGCGGAGTCCCGGGAAGCGTCACTGTCACTTCCGGGCTGGGGGCTGACACCAGCGTCCCGTAAGCTCCGGAATACGCTGTGATGTGAAACGAGTATGTGCCGCCTGCTTGCACACCTACGTTCCAGGTGTAGTTGGTGACGTTGCCCACGTTGAGGCTCACTCCGGTGGTGTCGTTGGAAATGTCGTATCCTAAGCCCCCGCCTGACCCAGGCGTTGAGGCGTTCCAGGCGAACGAGACGCTGCTGCCGGTCGTGGCGGTGGCGTGGAAATTGCCCGGCGTTCCCGGCGGAGTGGGTCCCTTCTTGACGATCCTCTGGGCGTGCAAAGAGAGCAGGGCTACGGCTATACCGAGTGCAACGGCCTTGGCAGCGGCGCCGCAATACCCGCGCTTGGACGTGGGCACATGAGGCTGACATCTAATTGTTTTGGGCGCGAACATGGTAGATCCCTTCTTTCGTTGAGTCTTGGCTGAATTTTGCCTGCGCACCGAGATCAGAGCTTGCAGCGCGGCACGGCTGGCCCCGAGCTCCACCAGTCCACAGGCTGCGCCGATCCCCAGCGCTGCACCAGGATGCGAATCCACAGCATCCACAAGTTCGGTTTCATGATAGACCCAAAGGCAGGCTGCGCCTTATGGTGAGTTGTAAAAAGAACGCAAGAATTAACAGAGCTTGCGCGTGAGCGAGCCGGCGTGGCGTCGTCGACCGTGACGCCCAGTAGCCGCCTTGTGGATTTGAACCGGGTGCCACGGTTGCTCGCGATGCGGGAAATCCGGTAGGTGAGTAATCATGACCGGCAATGTCTTTGCCAAGAAAACACGGAAGACCCCCCTGCTTGACATCGAGCTGGCGCGGAAACGCTACCGTAAACTGTTGGAAAGGGAGAAGAGATGCGAGTGACAAAAGCCAGTGAGAACGTCTTCGTGGACTGCGGGTTTCCGCCTGGCGAAGCGGAAAGCCTTCGCATCCGCGCCAGGATGATGATGGCTCTGACGCGCTATATTCAGGAGAGAAAGATCACGCAAACCCGCGCGGCAAGAATCATGGGTGTATCGAAGCCGCGAATCTCGGATCTCATGCGCGGAAAGATCGGGCGATTCACCATCGACACCCTGGTGAACATGCTCACCGCCGCCGGTCTGAAAGTGGATGTTGACATCACGGCCGCCAGGCCAAAGGCGAAGAACAAGCGAGTAGCCTGATTCGCGATGAACTTCCCGGCCGTCACCTTCTGATCCGAGCGCCGCAACGAGTGCTCCCGGCAAGGCTGCCCGCAGGGTTACCGGCCGCTCCTACGACGGGCCAGGCGCCGGGTCAGTATTCCAGATGCTGCGTGAAATCCTCCAGGATCCGTCCGGCTGGCGCCGAAGAACGTGCATTCCTTTGAAGGACTTTGAAGCTGGTTGCCCGCCTGATCTGGCCACCGCCGTCCAGCCACACGTATAGAAGTGGCATGCCAGGTCGTCGCGGATGACCGTCTCGCCGTGAGCGAACCTGTCGTATCTTATGCTCGTGCGCTCCAGAAACTCGCGCAGCCATTGCCGGAGCTCGTCTCCGGATTTGGCAAACGCGTTCTGCGGCAGGAACACGGCGTCGTCACTTAACAGAGAAAAGTATTTGGCGGCATCGCCAGACTCGATCGCGTCCACCTCCGCTTCGGTGATGGCGAATACCTGCTGGCGCTCCGCATCGGCGCCTGACTCGATCATGTGTGGCATCTCCCGTCCGTCCCCATGATGCGCCGGCACCGGAGCAGACGCAAGTGTCCCGTCGGCTCGGAAGCGTCGTCATCGCCTCCTCCTCGCCGGCACAGCATCGCTAGGCCCGTTGATAGTGCCACGTCAGCCTATTGAAGGCACTTGCCCCATGGCCCTGGGTGACGGAAGTTCGCGTCGTGCCAGCCCTAATCCCCTACCTTCCCCACCCTCACCGCCGGCACCATCACCAGCTCAATCCCCTCGCTCTTCCCCAAATTCCGCGAGTATTTCCGATCCACCGCGTTGTTCCAGTGCTCATGCACGCCCAGGCTTGCCAGCGGCTTGCCTTCCTTCGACGGATCGTACACCGTGCCCGATGGCGGCTTGTTGGCCAGCGCGGCTTCATGCAAGTATGCATCCGCCGTCCCGCGCACCTGCGTCTCGCGCGGTTCGTTGCGCAGGAAATCCAGGCCCACCGAGTCGATTGCCACCGGGTCCTGCGAT
>Ga0335081_10001334_pt1 | contig 39281 bp, 29 predicted proteins | sample Lox_Sample_35_FD_206713 | JGI IMG/M metagenome (GOLD analysis project Ga0335081, IMG submission 206713) | Soil microbial communities from Loxahatchee National Wildlife Refuge, Florida, United States - Lox_Sample_3.5 | ecosystem: Environmental > Terrestrial > Soil > Wetlands | place: USA...
CGGGGCCGGGCGGTTCACCGGGGGTGCCCGGTTCGGGGCCTGCCGGGCTGGGCCCGGGACTTGCGGGGGGAGAAGTCATGGTTACGCACCTCCAGAGCTAGGTGATGGAGTTGGCGGTGCCCGCCCGGCCGGGCAGGGCGGCGCGGGGCCGCCTGCCCGGCGGGTCACGTGCCCGGCCTGGCAGGTCACCGGCCGCGCCGATCCAGACCCACCTCCGCGCGGGACGTCAAGTCCGCGGCCAGTTCCCTCCTGCGCGTACAGCCCGGGACCGGACCGCCAGCGGCCATCAGTGCCCCGCCCCGAGGCTCCCGTCATGCCCGGGACCTGCCCCGGGTGGCTGCACGCGGGGCTGGACTTGACACCGCACGCGGAGTCGGGCGTGGATGCTGGCGGTCCCGGGCGGAAGGCCAGCCGGGCCAGCCGCCCGGCCAGCGCTAGCGCCAGCGCTGCACGGTGCGGCGGGTCCGCGCCGCCGGCCGCCGTCCGGGACCCCCACCCCGCCCCGCACGGCGCGAGGCGCGGGCCATGGTGACCAGGGCGCTGACCCTGGCCGAGATCGCCGGGCTGCCTGCCGTCACCGACCTGGTCACCGCCGGGCGGGCGCTGGGCCTGGGCCGCACCAAAGCCTACGAACTCGCCCGCGCCGGGCAGTTCCCCTGCCCGGTCATCCGGGCCGGCCGGACCTGGCTCGTGCCGGTCCCCGGGCTGCTGGCCGTCCTCGGCCTGCCCGTCCCCGCCCCGCACAGCCAGCAGTGAGCGGGTGCCGCACTTGACACGCGCCATCGAGCCACGCGTCGATGCGCCGGACCAGCGGATTCCACCGGCACACCAGCCCGCCCGCACCCGGCTGGCGTGCCCGCCACCAGACCCCGCCGACTGAGAGAGAACCTGATGAGTAAGGGAACAACGTTCAAGCAGTGCGGCTGCCGGGATGAAGCCACCGGCAAGCTGCTCGGCCGCAAATGCCCCAGGCTGCGGCGCGGCAACGGCTGGAGCCCGGTACACGGCACCTGGTACTACCAGCTCGAACTCCCACCGCGAGCCGATGGCACCCGCCGCCCGCCGCTGCGCCGCGGCGGCTTCGCCACCGACACCAGCGCCAAGGCCGAGCTGGGCCGGGCCAGGGAACTGCTGGCCATCGCCCCACCCGGCGACCCCGCCACGGCCGTGCGGATCGCTGATGCCATCACCGCCGCCATGCGCGCCACCGGCAGCCTCCCCGACCCCGCACGGATCCGCCGGCAAGTCGGCGCCGGCCGCGACCCGGCCGTCGGGCCGCCCACGACCGGGGAATGGCTGGAGGAATGGATCGCCGGGAAGAAGAAGCTGCGGCCCGGCACGGTCCGCAGCTACCAGGGCCACATCCGCCAGTACCTCAAACCCCACCTTGGGGACATTCCGATCGACCGGCTCCAGGTCACCGACGTCGCCTCGGTGTTCGACTACATCGAGGAACTCAACGACGCCATCGCCGAGGCCCGCGCCTATGGCAGTCCATCGGCGCGCGCTGCGCTCAAGGGACGGCGGCGGGTCGGGCCGGCCTCCTGCCAGCGGATCCGCGCCACCCTCCGCTCAGCGATCAGCACCTACATGAAGCAGCACCCCGGCGCGCTGCCCGCCAACGTCGCCTCCCTCGTTGAGCTGCCCTCAGGCGCGCGGCCCAAGGCACTGGTGTGGACCGATGAGCGGGTCGCGGCCTGGCAGCGCGACTTCGACGCCGCCCTGGCCGCCGCCCGCGCGGCAGGCGGGCGGGTCAGCCCCATCGACATCTGGATCTCCACCCCGCGCCCGTCGCCGGTCATGGTGTGGACCCCGGCCCAGACCATGGTGTTCCTCGACGCCGCCTCCCGTGACCGGCTGCACGCCCTGTGGCGGCTGTTCGCCACCCGGGGCCTGCGCCGCGGCGAGGGCTGCGGGCTGCGCCGCCCCGACACCGACCTCGATACGGCGCTGTCGACGATCTGCTGGCAGATCACCCAGCTCGGCTGGGATCCCGTCCAGGGCGTCCCCAAGTCCGACGCCGGCGAGCGGACCGTCGCCCTCGACACCGACACCGTCACCGACCTGGCCGCCTGGCGGCGCGAACAGGACATAGAGAAGCAAGCAGCTGGGGACGCCTGGGCCGGCTCGGGGTTCGAGTTCACCGACGAGCTGGGCAACCCGCTGCACCCCGCCTCGGTCACCGCCGTCTTCCACATGCTCGCCTACCTCGCCGGGCTGCCGCCCATCCGCCTGCACGACCTGCGCCACGGCGCCGCCACCCTGCTGCTGGCCGCCGGGCACGACATGAAGGTCGTCCAGGAGACCCTCGGCCTGTCGTCCATCACCATCGCCGCTGACACCTACACCAGCGTGCTGCCCCAGCTCGCCCGTAAATCCGCTGAAGACGTCGCCGCGCTCATCCGCCCCGCCGGGCAGACCCCCGCGCTGCCCGGCCGGCGCCGCCGGGCAGTCGGCCAAGCCCGCGAGCCACGCGGCAAGGCCGCCCCGATGTCCAGCCCGGCCGGGAGGTGACCGTGATGACCAGCAGCAGTAAGCCCGCAGGGCTGGGCCAATACCTGGCGCGCCACGGCTTCGCGCCGGGCCCCGGCAGCCCCACCTGGCTGGAGCGCGGCACCGGGCAGCAGACCGTCCGGGTCCTGCACGAGCCCGGCGAGGCCACCCTGCTGTACTGCCTGGACGCGCACGGCGTCTGCCTGTACGAGGCCGTCTTCAGCCCCGGCACCCCGGACACCGTGATCACCGCCGCCATCGAAACCGCGCTCAGCCCCGGCCGGCCCGGGGCAGCCACGGCCGGGCGAGGACGTCCACGGCCCGGCGGTGCACGCGCGACGGAAAGCGGTGACCTGAGTGACGATCGATGAGCTGATCGAACTGGCCGCCGAAGCGCGCGAGGACCTAGGCGGCGACGCCCAGACCCGGATCGCTTACCAGCCCGGCTATCCCCTCCGGACGATACAGCCGCCGGATAGCAGCACGACGGCAGGTCGCCTGTGGCTCGCCACTGGCGACCTCCCCGGCCGGGAGAAACCCCTATGCTCCAGGGTGGGCCTGGCTCGGCTGCTACTTCACCTCACAGGAGCAACGGTGACAAGCAGCACTGGAAAGCACGGCCGAGCAGCTCGCGGGCTCCATGAACTTGTTCACCGAGCAAAACGACACTACCTGTCGGGCGCCCCCGTTGCTCGTGCACAAGGTGTGCATGCTGGCCAAGAACGCGGGCGTCCCTCTCGGCACCCGGATCATCACGGCCGGCACGCTTGAGGTTCTGCGCACCGCCATCCGCGGCGCGCCGGACCGCGCTGGCTGACGCCGGAGGCTGCCTCGCTGGTGGTAAAGTACTCGGCGGCAGCCAGGCGACCATGACCTAGACCAGCGCGCGTTCAGGCTGTCTCTGGCCGGTTACCGATGCGCCCGAACAAAGCGTTCAGTCCGAGGTCCCGCCCTGCGCGACAGGGTGCCGCTACGGCCCGGTGGCAATGCCAGATGTTCCCGGCCGGCCGGGCAGGCGGCCACTGTGCAGCACAGCATCCCCTGCCAGACCCGGCCTTTTTGAGGTCAACTTAAGCGGTCCTGGACAGCATCCTGATCAGTGATGTCGGCACCGCGGTGAGCGGGCTCGATGCGCTCCCGGTGCTGCGGTGTCGTGTGTTTCCCCGGCGCTGGATTGAGGCTGGTCCCGTGTAGCAGTGCCAGAGCCCTATCGGGGGCAAACCTGTTGAGTTCCCGCACCGACGTCCAGGTCATGAACTGGGCTGTGAGTGCGGTGACGGCAGCCGTCGCGGCCAGGGTAATCGTGGCGATCGTGGCAGCCAACGTCGTGGCGTGGGGGAGTGCGACCAGGGAAGCTCCGGCCAGGATGGCCACGAGCACGGCGGCGAACGAAGGCACCAGCCGCCAGATACCCCGCGGCCGGGGCCTGTCCTCCGCGTCCTGCAGCAGGGCGGCGAGCCGCATCCGCTCCTGCTCAAGCCGGTCGTTAGCCTTCTGCCAGTCTTCCTTACGCGCACGCTCATACATTTGTTCCTGGAGCGCCGCTAGCGTAGTGTCCGATTCCTTGGCCAGGTTCAGCGTGATACCGCTGCCGGTCACATGGACGGTGGTCGCGCCAGGAAGAGTCATCGTCGCGCCGGTGTCGTCAGCGTCGGCGGCGATCGCCGCTACCCGGGCGGCCTCCGCGGGATCCTCGCGCAGCCGCCGCAGGCCATCGCGGAACCGGCTCACCCGCTGTTCCATCTCATCGTCGTTCAGGCCGCCTCCGCCAAATGCTGCCAGGTCACTGGTGCGTTCCTCGTTGGTGATCATCGGTCACTCCTTCCTGGCTGACGGCGCCGGAACTCCGCGAGATATGGCCGGAGCCGCTGGCGGCCCTCGGACGTCTGGCTCTTGACCGTGCCGGGGCTGATTCCCAAGATCTCCGCGGTCGTCTCCACGCTAAGGTCCTCGACGTCGCGCAAGGCGATGACGGCGCGCAGCCGCAGCGGCAACTGCTGGAGTGCCTGGATCAGGGCATCCCGGTCAGCCAGGCGCCCGGCTGGGTCGCCGCCCCCGGGATCGCGCCCGGGCTGGTCGGGCATGTCCGGGTCCAGGTGCTCGGCACGGGCCTCGTGGGCCTTCTGCCGCTTGCCGCGTTCACGGATCGCGATCTTGAAAATGTAGGCTTCGGGCTTGTCCAGCGTCCGGACATGCGCCCAATGCTGCCGGGCGGCCCAGAATGCGTCGTTGGCGATTTCCTCGGCCAGGCCCCGGTCGGTGCCCGTGTTGACGAGGTAACCGACGACCTTGCCGTAGGTCTTGCGGAACACGTCGGTGACCTCGTCGTCGAAGTCATCCTCGATGCTCATCGGGTCAGCTCGCCATCCTGTCCCGGAGGCAGTTCGCGGGCAGCCGGCGACCGCGTCGGGTGCCCGGCCGGAATCCGGATGACCCGCAGGCGGCCACACGGCTCGTTCTCCAGCAGCTCAGCCCCGGGCGGCAGCAGTGTGATCGCCCTGGCGGTGGCGAGGTTCCGCTCACGTTCGAGCTCTACCGCTGTCCGGCCTTTGACCCGGGCAATCAGGAAACGCCATAGACCGCCGCAGCTCCGGGTAATCCCGGTGAGGCGGGTCGCCCCATACCAGATCATCGCAATCCTTCCACGTCGGCGCGTCGCCGTGCACCGCCCGGACGGGGGCGGTCAACCGGCTACAGGGGTTGGCGACCCTTTGAGGTTGGGTCCTCATGGCCGGAAGTTTCCGACAGCCGCTCTACCATCGACCGCTGTCGGCCCCGGGCTTCCGTCGGTCACAGGTCGAAGTGTTCTGCGGCCTTACGCCGGATCCGGGCCAGGTATTTCGATACTGGGGAGTGGTTCTTGTAGCCCAGGATGCTGGCAACTTCGCCGACCTTGGTGTATCCGCTGCGCAGCAGCACGACGATCTGGCGTTCGCGCTGATCGAGGAGCGCGAGGAAGTCGCCCACCACCAGGTTGCCCTCGACCTCGGTCTCCGGGCCCTGGACTGGGATGGTGTCGGTGAGCTCGACGAAGCGCACCCGCACCTTGTTCCGCTTGTGGTAGAGCTTCCGCTCGAAGTCTTCCCGCGCGTAAGACCAGCGGTCGGAGAAGTCGTCCTCCACGCGGTTGGAACGCATGGCATCGATGATCGCCCTGAGCCGCCCGCCGGCATCGGCGGCCTCGACTACCTGCTCGACTACCTCGGCGGCCCAGCTCTCGCCGCACCACAAAGTGCCGCCGCACCGGGGGCTCGCGGCGATGACGCCATCCAGGATGCTGCCGTCGTTCAGCTGCACCGGCTCCTCGCCGGCGTCGTCGTTGCTCACCGGGAAACCGCGGAGCATCTCCTCCATGGTGGCCGTGACCGGCGGGATCCAGAAGTCCAGGTTATGGGCGAGCAGCCTGATCGGTTCCGACCTGCTAAAGGCGCTCAGGGGCGATCCGGGACTGAGATGCCGCCAGATAGCCGATGCCCACGCCCGGCCCAGCCGGGCACCGAAGTCCGCCGGCAGATACCTGTCCGGCTGACCCATAGTGGCCGTGTAGGGCCAGATCCCGGTGCGGACGAGAGGCAGGTGGTGCCGTTCGGCCTGCGACTGTGACAGCAGGTGATAGAGCGGCGCGTACTCGTAGTACCGCGTCGCGGTCCGGGGAACGAAGGTCACGTTCACGTCGCCCTGGTCGGCGATCTGAGCGGCCTCAGCCGGCAGCTCGTCTTCTTCGAAGTACCGGCGCCGGAACTGGGCCGACTCCCAGACCAGGTTCCACTTCGCGACTGCCACCAGGTGCGCGGAGTCGGATAGTCCCCCCTCCAGTGGCAGCGTCACGTAGTCGGGTGGGGCCGGCTCCAGGGCGCGCGCCACCCGGTTGAGCATGAATCCGACCGAGATGTTCCTGAGCTTGGGATAGGTCTCGGCCGTTACCTCAGCGGGGTCAGCGAAGAACGGGTGATCCAGCTCGTCGTCAAGGTCTTCATCCGGACCGTGGGAATCGCCCTGCTGCGTGGGTTCCTTCGTCATCACTGTCATGCCTACCTCACGACAGAACTGGCCGTCATCGTTCCGGGCGGCCTCGGTCCCAGGACGGAGAGCCGGGCGGCGCAGAGTCGCGTCTTCCAAGCCCGTGAACGCGGGAGGCCCGGCCAGTGGCACCGGGCGGTCGGCATTCTCCTGCCGCCCGGCAGAGGGGACGCGGGTGTTCCAGGCATCGTTCGTCGAGGTCGCGTGGAAGCTGTGAGCCGCTGACCCGGGTTCGGCCAGAGCACCAGCCCGGTGCCAGTACGGTCAGGGGTACGGAACCGGCGCACCGCCCAGCACATCCACGGGCGGGGTGATCGTGCCACGTCAAGGCTTGAGACCACATGGGCTAAAAGGTCAACCGCTCACCCGGATCCGCGCGGTGCCCAAGGTGAATCACGCCTTGGAGCAGTTGACGTGGGCATCGCAACCTTTGTCCTCACCGCGGTCAGCACCGCCGGCTCGGTCGTGTCCGCCGCGGCCGCCGTCTGGGCACTCCGCCGGGCAGACCATCAGCCAATGCGCCGGGCCAGGTCGCGCGAGAGGCAGTCGTAGACCAGGGAGTGAGCGCGTCCGGCCAGCGCCGGCCAGATTCCATTGGCCGACCGCCGGCCGGCTCACGCCAAGCGTGGCGGCCCGCCTCGGTTCGGCTGACGCCCGCGGCCATGGGCGCTTCCCGGGGCCCGGGCGCGTCTGCACGGCACGGCGTTAACTCAGATGCCTAACGGGATTTACTGACTATAATGTCAGCGGGATGCATGGGGGGATACGGCCGCCCGGCGGACTCTTCGTCCCGGCCCAGACGCCCGTGCCGGCCTCCGAGCCGAGGTCGGCGTCCGGGCTTGTGCTGCCCGGAATCCCGTCAACGGCGTGGATGACGCCGGTCCCAGAGGGTCATGCTTGGCTGGACAACCTGGTCAGGGTGTACCTGCCCGCGCGCGAGTACCTGGTGCCGTTCGAGGCGGCGCGGGGACGGGACTTCGACCGTGATGCCTGGATCGGTGTGCTGCTGACCCGGTTCCCGGTCGAGGAGTACCTGTGCCAGCTGGCGATCCTCAACCACGCCGCCACCTCGGATGAGCTGACCGAGCCATTCACCGAGCGGTTCCTGGAGCGCATCGCCCCTGATGCCGCCGACACTGTCCGCCGCGTGATGGCCGGGAGCATCGATGGGTTCCGCCGCTGGTTCCTGGCCCGCCAGCTCGTGCTGCGCGCGATGCGGCTGGTCTTGGTCCCGCCCCAGGCAGATGCCGGCCCGGCCCCGGATCCCGCGCTGGAGGCCAGCCTGGATGGCATCGAGCTAGAAACCGCGGCGATGCTGCTCGTCCACCTGGCCGGCGACGCTCTTCACCAGGAACGGCAGCCGGGCGAGGCCCGCTTGTGCGGCACGGCCGAGTCACTGGCGATGGAGATGAACGCCAACAACTTGTTCAACGACCGCGATGACAACGGGGACCTGCTCGCCCGCTACCGCATGCTCTGGATGGACTACGGGACCCGCTGCAAGCGGTACACCCCCCGGCTGCCGCCAGCCGGCATGCTGCGCGAGGCAGCGGGCATCGGGTTCGATGAGATGATCACCCTCGCGTTCGCGTACTGGGCACACCTCCAGGGCCGCGCGCCAGGTGACCCGGTCCGGGTCAAGGCGATGGCTGCCCCGGCCATGACGATCCCGCGGGCCGACGTCGAGACGTTCCTGGGCTTGTTCTCCTCGACGCCTGCCGCCCTGGCAGAAGGGCTGCGGCAGTGCCCCCAGCCGTGGCAGATGCGCCCGCTGCAGGCCAGGCCGCTGCTCCGCCTCGGTGATGATGTCGTGGTGCTTGATGAGCGGTACCTGGTCGAGCGGGTGACCCGGGGCCTGTACTGGCTGGTGCACGACCATGAGAAGGAGACGTACGGCGACAAGGCCCGGGGTGCGTGGACGCAGGTGTGGAGCGAGATGGTCGAGACCCGGGCCGAGGACCAGCTCCGCCAGATGGCGCCCGCGCTGCTGGGCGGCGGTCGGGCGTTCTTCACCGAAGAGGCCCTGCAGGCCGCGTTCCCGCGCACCCAGAATTGCGACGCTGGGATCGACTTCGGCGGCGATGTCGTGCTTGCCGAGGTCGTTTCCGGCACGGTGAAGGTCCAGACCCGGGAACTGGCCGATGTCAGGTCCTTCATCCAGGACACTGAGCGGATCGTGCTGGGCAAGGCCCGCCAGGTGTACGTGACCGCAGCCAACCTGCTGCGCGCGTCCCAGCCGGGTACCTCCCCGGTCAAGGTCGCGCCGTCCAGGATCTTCCCGGTCGTGGTGATCAGCGGCCAGTACCCGATCAACCCGCTGACCATCCGCTACATCAACGAGCAGCTCACCGGCGAAGGGCACCGGCCAGACGGCACCGTGCAGCCTCTGACCGTCATGGACCTGGAAGAACTGGAAGGCTGCCAGGCCCTCCTGCAGCGCGAAGGCCGGACACTGCCCCAGTTGCTGGACGCCTGGCGGACCTCGCCCTACCGCGACGCCGCCTTCCGCAACTACCTGGCCCACGAGATCGGCGGCCAGGAACTCGGTCGGCCAGCCGACGTGCAGGACGCCCTGGCCGAATCATTCGAAGTCATCCAGCAGTTGCTCGGCGCCCTCGGCAGCTGGACACCACCGCAGCGGACAGGGCACTAGCCGGTCGGTCGGCGCTGGGCCCGGCATCCCCTGCCGCATACCCGTCGCGGGCACCACAGCCCGCGTAGGCGCGACCGCGACGGGCGCCGGCAAACCACTGGGCCCTGGGCGGCCGGACCGGCAACGGCTGCGCTTGTTCCAGCTTGCGTCCCGCCTGGCGGGCTGGAAGTAGGGAGGGAACCCTTCCCGGCTGCCGGGTGGAAAGGATCTCTGCCCACCCGGAGCGAGCGCAGCGACAGACCGGTTGCGGAGGCTAGGCGGGGCCGCACGCTAACCACGCCCGGAGGCCGGTGCCGCACCTCGTGGAGACGAGGACGCTCGTCACCGGACCGGAGCCATCGTGAAGGTGGCCGACGTCGTCGGCCTAGGTAAGCTGGCGATCATGTCGGCTGGGGGGACTGCGGGCAGTGGTCTGGGTGAGCACACCTGCCTCTCAGCGGTTGACGTCGCGGGTTTGCCCTGGGCCTTCACCCAGCAGCATCCTCTGAGCAGCGGTGAGTTCATCAGGGCAGCCCGGGATCGTGGGGTGGACCTGGACGAACTCACGCTGCGGCAGCTTTACAAACACCGGGTGCTTGTACCGTTCGTCATGGTCACCGATACGAGACAGGGTGAGCCGCGGGCTGTAGCGGAGCCAGAACCACCCGCGCACGGTACCTGGCTTTTGGAGCTGAGGGCCGCTCGGAACGATGGCCGGCTCGTGGACCTGGCCACTCAGCCATTCCGTCGCCGTCTGCCATTCACTGTGCCGCCGGGCGCCAGGCATGGATGGTGGAATGGGCTGTTCTATTCGCAGCACCAGCTCACGGTGCTCCCTCTGCTTGAGGGCTACCTGAGCGAGTGCCGGTATTCGTATCGCAACAAGCGGGTGTACCCGAGGCTGCCAGAACCTAGCGTTCCTCTGACCGTCCGGGCACCGCAGTACCGCCGCATCGCACTGATGGCCACCGCACTGGAAGCTCGCTACCTGCCAGTCATCGACCCGGATTATGTTCAGCTCGTAACCGCCGAATTCGACCAGTACGAGGCGTACCGGGCGAGCTTTGACCCGGTGGCGATGAGTCACTTCCTCGGATATCCTCCTGAGCTCATCACGAAGGACGCCGACCAGCTGCTGCTGGCGGTGGGCAGGATCAACCCTCTCAGTGGGCCGCTCGACCAGCTCATGCGGCGGGTGCCGCGGGATTCCTGGCGGCAGTACTTCTCGGGGCCGGTTCTCCAGGTGATGGACCTGCGCACGACAGCCGAGGTCTTGCTCCGCTTTTATGAGGATCTGGCCGCCCACGGGATGGCCGCGCCCCTCAAGGCCACGCCGCCTAGCTCGCGGTACCCGTTCACCAGACGTTTGAGCGACAGGCCCGGGACGCTGGACCAAGACCTCATGATGGCGGGCTTGTCGCCGCACTACGGCGCGGTGCTGGCCGTGGAAGGAGAAACGGAGGCCATTCATGCGCCCGGCGTCCTGGCCCTGCTTGGGCCGGCCGACGCCGAAGCGCTGGTGCACATCACCGTACTGGACGGCGCCGACAAGAACCCGGTGCCGATGGCCGCGCTCGCCGCGACACCCAAGACCACACGCCAGAGCGAGGACGGCCAGTACTGGTGGGTGATGCGGCCACCGACCAAGTTCATGGTGGCTACCGACCCCGAGGGCAGGTTCTACGCCCCCGACAAGATCGCGGTCACCAAGACGAAGATCGTCGACATGATCCGGGCCACCTTGCGGGTGCGGGGCGTCCAGGCCGACGACACGGAACTCCAAGCCCTGGTTGACCTGCGCACCTGGGACGAATCGTGTTACGAGTTCGCCCACTTCAAGGACGACGAACTGGCCGACGCCATCATGGAAGTCCATTCGACTATCAACGGCTGGACGCGGGATGAGCTGGTCGGGGCACTGGGCTACTGGAGGGATCAGAAGAAGGACATCAAACGGGTCTGGGAGAGCGGGAAGTGGGATCCGGCCCTCGGCCAGCCAGACGGCAAATGGGAGTACGAAGTCAGCAAGCCGAAGCTAGCCGAGGTGCTGTGGCCGGTACTCAAAGTCAAGATCGAGCTCGCCATGAGGGACGAGACCGCCCCGGTCCCGCCCATCGCCGACGTGATCATGGATGCGCTTCAAACCGCCCAGCAGTGGCGGCACAAGTCGTTCGTACTCAAAGCGACCGAATAGTCACTGGGTTCTTTGAGGAACTGCGCCGGATCGGCGGTGATCATGTCCAGCCGGTGTTGGTCCGGCGATCTTCTGGGGGCACGGGTGGCTCCCCGAGGAGGGCGATGGCAGGAATTGTGATGCGATACCGGCCTACACGGACCGTTTGGTCGGTGAGCTCGTACTCGACTCCAAGACGCGGAAGGGGGAAGTTCTCGACGCGTTCCTGGAGATCAGCGACCGAAGATGCGGGGAGGATGTGCTCGATAAGCCGTAGCGATGTGGCCCGGATATCGTGGGCGTCGCGGCCGGGCCGGGTGCTGAGCTGCTGAGCGGTTGCGACCCACCAGGTGATGCGGGTCCCGGGAGTGATATGCCATGTCCTGGGCCAGCGTGCGGTGCCACCGTTCGCGAGCGCTGCCTTGACGCGGAGCAGTTGGTGGCGGCCGGCCTCGACGGCGTCATCGATCTTGCTGCTTTCCCGCAATGTGTGGGCGTCGACCGGCCACTTGGTCTCCACGACGAGCAGCAGGTTGTCCGCCGCGTCGAATGCGGCGACGTCGAGGTCGCCGAGCGCCTGCCCGGCGTCGCTGGTGACCGGCAGGCGCTCAGCAACCTGGGCTCCTGGGATGCTGCGCAGGAGGTCTGCCCAGCGTGCTGACCGGCGACCCAGCGTGTTGCCGAGCTGGCCGGCGCGTGACGGATCGGCGGACGCGGCCCGCAGCAGCGCGCGCTCGAACCCGACCGGTGATACCAGCGCGGACGGTATGGCGATGAGGTTGTCATCGGGGATAAGGGGAGCCGAGGCCGGACTGCGGCCCGGATGGTAGCTGCAGAGCTGGATGAAGGCGGCGGCGGATTCGGCGCTGACGTGCCCGGTGAGTTCCTTGATTAGCGCGGCTGACTCGGTGTACCAGACGGCCGTCTCTCTGCTGCCAAGCACGGTGGTGCAAAGCGCCGCTAGTTCGGTCCGGGCTAGGAGGAGTGCGTAGCAGTCCCGGGCCTCGGCGAGTGTGAGGCCGCCCAGATCGGTGCTCCCGGGCATCGTGAAGTCCCGGTTGACCAGGTCTGCCTGGGCCCGGCGGTAGGCGATCGTCTGGACCCATTTGGGCAGACGGTGAGCCTGGCCGGGCCGGCCGGCGTGGCCGGTGAACCACTGCTGGACCGCGTCGTCCGATGGCCCAGTCAGCTTAGGAGCGGGAATGCTTACCTGCTGCAGGATGATGTCGAGGACCTCGACGGCGTGGTCACGGATATTTCCCAGCCGGATTTCCCAGCCACTGGTCCCGGCGATATACATGTCGCCGGTGCGCAAGCCGAGCTGGATGGTTTCGAGCGCCCGCCAGTCCCTGGCGCGGCGGATGGCGGCAGCGAGGTCCTGGTCAGCGGGCTCACCGGAGCCGGGTTTAGCCCATCGGGTGTGCCACTCCACGAGCGCACAGGTCGCGTGCCGCCATGTCTCCATTGCTTCGGCGACCCCGAGGTCCCCGGCCGTCAGCTGAGCCTGAGCGAGGTCGGTGAACCGGGCAAGCGACGAGCTGAAGAGCAGGTGGTACAGGCCGTGCTGGCCGGCGCGCCAGATACCTAAATCGCGGGGGAGCCTGCTGACTTGATCCGCGAGTTCCTCAGCAGCCGGGTTAGGCCGCTGGCGGCGGCTGGAACGGCTCACCGCAGAACCGTCCGGGCGCTGGCGGGGGGAGTCCTGTGGTGCGGGTTCTGGCAGTTTGGCCGGACGCAGTACAGGCCGCGCATGAATTGGCAGCGTTCGTGGTCCCGGTCGCAGAGCGGGCAGATACCGGGTGGAGTGCGCTGCGCCGGATCGTGCCAGGCGCCCGTTGCGCGGGGAGTCTCCTGGACGGCTGCTCCGCCCACGAGGCTGGCCTGGTCCCCTGCGTGGGGCTGTGCCTCTGGCGGCTCTGGTGGGGGCTGCGCCGGTTGTGTGGGACCGGGCCGGTGGCCGCGATAACGGCAAGGGCCGAGTCGTCTCGTGGATCCGCGATCTCCTGGTGTGTATTCGCCTCTGCCGCCGAGTTCCTCATAGCGGGCTAGGTCATCGGGGGTGACCAGGTACACGGCGCCTGTGTGGTAGCGCAGAGGCCGGAGCAACCCGCGGGCGGCCAGGACGAGCACATCGTCGATCGTGTACGTCTGCCGCTTTTCGTAGTCTTCGGGGGTGGACGCGATCGGGTGCCAGCCGCCGCACCAGGATCGCCCGGCCATCGGGCACCGGTCCCATCGGGACCCGGCGCGGCATTGCTCGGGATCGATGCGGCGGACACCGAACGCGCCGACTGTGCGCGGGGAGGGTAGATGGTCACCCCACACGGTGGAGGCGATGGTGGCGGTGACGGACGGGACGTGATACAGCCAGGCGGCTTGCCCACCATGCAGCTGTGCCCAGACCGGCTGGAGCCCGTGAGGGAGAGGGCGGGCAAAGGCTGGGGTGGTGATGGCGCTGGCACGCCTGGCCCGGGTATCGCGCCGTTTGACATCAGGGGTCTTGATGTAGGAGGTCTGGATTTCGGCGGCGATAGCCACCGCACCGAATGCCGCCACGTCGGACTTGGTGCTATTGTTGCTGCAGATCTCGGTGCCGGCCGGAATTCCTGCTGTTTCGAGGGCGCGCAGTGAGTAGTCTTTCCCGCGGCGGTGCTCATCACTTTCGGGGATGACGCGGTGGTCGCCGTGATGTCCGCTGCCTGGGTAATGGCGGACCGAGTAGCCGCCGCCTGAGCACCTGACTACGTAGAGGCGCTGGTCGCCGCCCGCTGTGAGGCAGGTCAGGCCGTGCAGGGAGTGCGGCAGGTTGTCGTGCAGGCCGGTGAGGAACTGGATCAGCTCGGCTGGCTGCTCTTCGGCCAGGTCAAACCGGCGGCCGGTAGGGCCGTGGAGGATGGGCCGACCGCTCCAGGCGGGCGATTCCTGCGTGTTCAGGGATTGCACACCTTGATGGTATGAATGCCCTGCGACATTCTGGGTGCGACATTCCGGCCGTACCACCATCATGGCCGGTCTACTGGTCCCGCTAACACCTCGTATAACTGCAGTAACTCTGACCGGGCAAACTGGATACCTGGCCGGCCGGATGATCTTCGCATAGGACCTGCCCACGGCTACGCCCGCTGTGAGTGACCCTGAGGTGTGTGTCATATCAGTCCGATCTTGAGTAGTCCGAGATAACTATGTCCTAGATCTCTTAGATGACTCGGTTGGGTGAAAAGAGTCCCATTGTCTTTCGTGGGACGTGTTCCTGGCGGGAATTGTCAGACCTGGCTTCTAACCTGCGGTCAGGACAGATCTCGTCGTTACCACCCTTGCCAGGCTGGAGTGCATGGCTGGAGGGCGGAGACGCCGATGGCATGCGGGTGCGGGAGGGTTCATGGAGTTGGCCATGGAGGACGCGCCGGGAGAGGCCGGGCTGGCGCGGCCTGGCCTGCGTGCTGACGATGACTATCTGACGGTGACGATGCTGGCGGCTGGCCTTGCGGGGATCCTCGCCCGCCGGCCGGGGAACGGTGGGGGCGCCCGGCGTTCGGATGGTTTGCTGCCCGCCGCGTGGCGTGCTGGTTATTCGCGGCTGTGGTGGCGCTGTCAGGAACAGGGTGTGAGAGCGCCGGACAGTGACCTGGATCTGCTGGCCTGGTGTGCCAGCCCGTTCGCGGCCTGGCCGGTGGAATTGTCCCTGTCGGCTCAGGACATGCAGAGCTGCCTGGTTGTCGGCGAGGAGTTGTCTGGCTTCGCGGAGCAAGGCGCGCGCCTGGCGGGCGCTGACGTGGAGGCGGAGTGGACCGAGAACCGGGTCTACCAGGCGCTGCGGACGGCCGCGCTGGCCAGCGGGGGTGATGATGACGCCGAGGCCGAGCGGGTCTACGCGGTCCTGCGGCGGCGGCTCATCGATCATCCGGTGCTGACGGACCTTGAGCTGAAGCAGTGGGAGCGAGAGTTCGCCCTCACCGATGGCAGTGGTCAGACGTATGTGCGCCGGCTGGTCGATGAAGCGTATGTGCCGCGGCCTGCACCTGGCACATACCAGTACTTCCGGTGCCCAGGCTGCGGCAACACGGTCCCGGACGCGGGCTCGCCATGCGGGACGGCGGGCTGCCTGGCGGACCCGGCCGGGGAGGTGTCGGTGCCGGCGCTGGCGGTTGTCTATGAGCAGCACCGGGCCACGCGGCGGTTCATCCACGATCCCGGGCTGGTTGAGGCGAGGCTTCTTGATGCCCTGGCCAGTCAGGAACTGGCCGGGCGGGTTCGGGTCACTGCCTACCCGGGCCTGGATGCCCTCGACCTCCTGGTGGAGTTCTTGAAGAACGACGGCGCGCGCGTCGAGGTCGCGGAGACGTGGGGGGCGGACGCGAAAGACCAGGAGAGCGCCCGGCTGCTGGCCAGGGCATTCAGCTGGCCAGGCTCTCCGCGGTGTGACCGGCGGTTCCTGGTGCTGCCCGAGCACCGGGCCGGCCAGCCCGGCTATGTAGAGGATCTGAGGGCCGAGCTGGACGGGCGCATGGCCGGCATCGAGGTCGTCGCGGAGAAGCGGCTGATCTCGATGGTGAGAGCGGCTGCGCGGACGGCGGCGCGATGAGGGACCTGTCAGCCTGGCTCGGGCACCTGCCGCAGGACTTGCTGGCGCAGGGATTTCTCGAGGACATCATGCCGCCGGCCGAGTTCTGCCGCGTGGAGCTTGGCCTGTACTTCCTGGCCACCCATTTCCCGGGCGAGCCGAACGGGGTGCTGCAGCCAGTCCTTTCCGGCTACGTCACGGCCGGCGGCGACCTGGAGGCGGTCATCCGCCGGGTGCGCCACCGGATGGGCGACGTGGCGCGGCGCGGCTACTGGCGCAAGCTACTGAACCAGTACATGCGGATCCCTGAGGCGATCCGGGGCTACGACCGCACCGACGACCCGGCCCGCCGCGTCAGCGACGCGACCGTCTTCACCGCCCGGCCCTCATCGGTGTGCGCCGCCCGGGACGGCACATACGCAGCGGCGCTGGCTGACCCGCTGGCCTACCGGCCAGCCCGCCAGTATCCCCCAGCCGAGGCCGGGAAGCGGTACGCGTTCGCGGCCGCGGGAGCTACCGAGTATGTCCGGTTCCCGGGCCAGCTGCCCGCCGCCGCTCTGGTGCAACTGCTATCGCCCACCGGGTCCCGGGCACGCGAGCGGTGGACCATCTCGTTCGAGAAAGATCTCGGCCCAGCCGCGGAATGGGTCGATGAGCAGCTCGCCAGCCATCCGGAGATCACGAACCGGAACTGGCGGAAGCGTCTTGATGACCTATGGCTCAGCCTGGTCGATGAGACGGGCAGCGGCCTGGAGGACCGGCCGGGGGAATTCACGATCGATGGTGTGGACCACATCGTCGGGCTGATGAACTCGGGCAAGACGACCCTGACCGACCTGATCGTCATTGACGGCGCCCTTAACCGCGGCAAGCGCTCCGGCATCGTAGTCGGGTCGGTCGGTGACGTGTATGCGAAGGTGTCGTTCCTGCGGGTGCTGGGCATCGACGCGATCCCGCTGATCGGGCACAGCTCCCGCGGCGAGCACGCAGCCCGGTACTGGCGCACCCTGGTCGAGGAATCCCCGGTCTTGATCCCCGATGAGTACCACCCCGCCGATCGGGCGGCGGCGTACGCGAACGCGTCCTGCCTGCTGGAACCCTACCGGGAGACCACGCGCCCGGACTGGGCGCCGCTGCGCCCCGAAGAGTTCCCGTGCCGGGGGCAACTGAAAGAGGCCGGCGCCGAATCGCCGCGAGCATGCGACTGCCCGCTGCTTGCGGTCTGCCCAGCGCAGAAAGCCCTCCGTGAAGCGGCCACCGCGCAGGTCTGGGTCACCACAGCGCAGTGCCTGGTGTCGAGCAAGGCCGAGCCCGCGAGCGCTGAGATGCGCTGGCTCGAGCAGGTCCAGCACGACATGGACCTGCTGGTCATCGACGAGGCCGACGCTGTGCAGCGCGTGCTCGATACCCGGTTCGTGCAGACCGAGCAGCTGGTGGCCACCGAGAAGGGCTGGTCGCACCGGATGGCCGGCTACACCAACGACGCCCTGGCCGGGCTGGCCATGGCCCCGGCCGCCGACCAGGACGTCCAGGAGTGGCACGAGCACCTGCAGATCCACCAGCAGGCCGTCTTCATGCTCCACCGACTCGCGCTGGACCCCGGCGCACGGGAGCTGCGGAACCTGCTCGGCGACTCAACCTTCACCGCGCACTCACTGTTGCGGCAGGCCGCGCGGATGCTGCACGGACTGCCCCGGCGCGGCGAGGGCGACAAGGCCACCGAGGACATCGCCGAAGACTTCTACCAGAAACAGCTGCAGGACTTCGCCGAGCAGCCTGCCGCCGTCCCCGGCCACGGCCTGCAGGAAGCCGCGACGCAGCTGACCCGCCTGCCCCGGGACGACGACGCGGTCCGCACGGCCATCGACCGGTGGATCATCGACAGCGCAACGGCTGGCGCCGTGAAGAGCGGGTCCCTGGAACGGAACCGGGACCTGCTGCGCCTGGTGATCGAGGCCGCGATCTGGTCCAGAGGCATCACCACCACGTTCTTCGCGATGGTGACCTTGTACCCGTCAGTGCACGAGCGGCTCCAGCTGCCCGATGAGGACACCTTCTGGCTGGACCAGCCGCCCCGGGACTACCGGCCCCTGGTACCCGAGGCCCCGATGGGCAACATCCTCGCGCTGCGCTGGGCCGCTAGCCGCGGCGGGGGCGCCTCGCTGCAGCTGCTGTGGGTCCACGGCGTGGGCCGCTGGCTGCTGCACCACGCCCACGACCTGCTGGCCTGCGAGGGCGTCGCGGGCCCCCACGTCATCTTGACCTCGGCCACCAGCTGGCTGCCCGGCTCGTCGTTTTACCACATCCCGATCACGCCCACCGCCGTGCTCCGGCAGAAGCAGGAGGACCGTGACGCCCTGATGGGCTCCACCATGGTGGTCCGTCCTGCCCAGATCGGTGGCACCGGTGACCCGATCTTCGTATCGGGCCGCCATGGCGAGGCCCGCCTCGACGCGCTGCGGCAGATGGTCACCGCGCTGTGCGACCCGGCCGGCGGACGCCCGCGCAGCGTCGTTGACGAGCTGCGCGCCCAGCTGCCCGCCGGGCGGCAGCAGATCTTGTTCGTCGTGCTTTCGGGTCTCGAAGCCCGGGTGGTCAGCGAGGCGATCAACCACCGCCCCGCCTACACCGCCCGCCATGTCGTCCCGGACGCCTCCGACCCCGGCGAGGCCGGGATCTTGCGCCGGCTCGTCGGCGGTTTCGGCAAGGGAACCGACGACATCCTCGTCGCGGCCGAGATGTCCATCCAGCGCGGCTACAACATCCTCAACTCCGCCGACACCGCCGCGCTCGGCGCGGTCATCTACCTGACCCGCTCCCACCCCCCGCCATCCGACCTTGAGTTCCCCCTGTCGCTGATCTCCCAGCTGGCCATGGACCGCCTGCAGCACCCGCCCCTCGCCGCGCCCGGGCAGGCCGCCGGCATCGCAAGCCAGCTGCGTAGCGACGCCCGCTACCTGTGGTTCGGCGTCATCGGCCGCCCAGTGCACTTCCGCACCATCGGCGACCGGTACCGCACCGCGTTCGTCGCGAACAATCTCGTGCCGATGAGCCAGACCATCGGCCGCAGCATCCGCGGTAACCAGCCCACCCGTGTGATGATGAGCGACGCGGCGTTCGCCGAACGCCTCGCCACCGGCGACACCGCGCCCGACACCGCACGCACCAGCCTGATCGTGGCCACCGACGCACTGCTCAGCGAGCTGCTCCGGCCACCCGCGCCCGGCACCAGCACCACGCAACGGCGCGAGCACGCCATCAACGAGGCGGTTTGGCAGTTGCTGGGTCACCTCGTCTGCACCAACGACCCCCTCGGATCACGAAAGCAGTAGCCCCATGCCCATCAGCGACCAGATGCGCCTGACCTCCCTCACCCTCACTCCCGGCGCCCAGTGGCACATGCCCTGCCAGGTCGCCCCGTTCCCCCCGCACTGGCTCCAGCCGCTCACCCACGCCTACCACCGGCGCCCGGAAATCAAAGACGACTGGTCCCTGCCGACCCGCGGCCTGGTCGAGCTGCTGATCGGCCTCGACCCCGCCGTAGTGCACGTCAGCTGGAACCCGCACAGCGACCGGTTCATCGTCGCGCTGCCCGGCGCCGACACCACCGTCCTGGCCGCCGCGATCGCCTCCTGGGCCAGCACCGAGGTCACTCCCGACGGGTCAGACGTCGACTGGTGGGAGCTATTCCAGCCACAAGACCTGCGCTTTCACGCCGAGACCATCAACCTGCTCGACTACGGCACTCATCCCAACGGCACCGCCGCGCCCGCCGCGGCGATGTTCGACCTGCTGCCCAGCTTCCTCGCCCAGCACGTGGTAGCCGCCGGGCTGCCCCTGCTTGGCCGACCCCGGACCTGGATCGCCGGACCACCGCGGGCAGACGGCCGGCGCAGCGCCGTGCTCTGGCCACCGGACAGGCTAGAGAACTCCACGACCGGGGACGCCCTGGTCACCGCGAAGATCACCTTTCACGTGGAAACCGTGCCCAACCACCCGCTCCCGCACATCCACGCCGACCTGAGCATCAGCCGGTTCCCGCTCATGCCCGTCACCTACGTCCCCGCCCGCGGTGAGGGCCCGCCCGGCGCGACCGTCTGGCTGCACGCCCCCGAAGGATTCCTCCGCACGCGAGAACCCCACACGCTGCTGGCCGCGCCCGCCCGCCACGTCTGGTCCAGAGAGCATCACGCGCGGCAATGGCAGTGGAAGCCTGGCCTGGCCACCGCCCTCAGCAGGCTCACCCACCTGCCCTTCCCCGCCACGAACAAGGTGTTCGCCCATCCCGCGGCCGCCGCCGACGAAGGCAAGATCCGCGCCTACGTCCTGTACAGCGAAGGCACTAAAAGCCTGGCTGGCGACATCGACGACCTCGCCGATCCCGACGCGTCGGCCACCAGCAAGCCCAAGGCGCGCTCGCTGCTGCACGCGGCGAACACCGGGTTCGTCCCGGCTGACCACATAGAGGTCCACGAGCAGCTCGCCGCCACCCTCGCACCCCGGGGCATCACCATGCTGGACCCGTGCCAGAGGACCGGTAAGCGCACCCATCGGAAAATCCGGCCCGCCGAAACCCCCGGGCACGCTTACACCCTCGAAGTATGGACGCAGTCCAGCACCACCCGCGAAGCCGTCCTGGCCGCCCTCGAACACCACCACCAGCTCACCCCCGCCCCCGACCCGCACAACCCTGCAGTCACCCACTTCACCGGCGACCTGAACCTGACGGTCATCCCCAGCAATGCCGGCACCCTGGGCGCGGGCCTGGACCGCCCGGCCGATGACACCCGCCCCGAGTCCACCCGGCTCGGCGCACACGCCAACCATGTAGCCGGGCAACTCGGCGCCAGCCCCGGCCCCCGCGCAGCAATCCTCGAACTCGAAGACGACCGGTACTTTCACCGCGCCGGCCAGATCGACCCCAAACCGGCCCTGAAGAAGGCATTCGCCCGCACCGACCGCCGGCTGCAATGCCTGCGGCCCGCCAAGCTCTTCACGCCTCCGGCCAGCCCGCCGGCGAACACAAAGAAAAAGCCGCCCGCCCCATATCCCGGTACCCGCTTCACCACCGGGACCATCTACCGTTCCTCGGCGGCCATCAACGACGCCCTGCGCCAGCTCGGCCGCATCGGCACCTACGAAACCCCCGACCACCTGCCCGACCTGGAACTCATCGGCATCTGGCTCCACCACAGCGGCAGCGCATGCATCCCCATCGTCCTACGCCTCAGCCCCGGCGCCGCCAGCGCGTACCTGGCCTCAGCCGACGGCACGGCCACCCCGGCCCTGCCCTACCGCGACCTGGCACCCGCCCTCGCCAGCGGAAAGGGCCGCATCCGCAGTGACAACAGGCAAAAGGACCACGTCGCCCGGTTCCTCACCAACGCCCTAGGCACCGGAAACCAGGTAAGCCAGGACACCCACGACCGGGTCGTATTCGTCCGCTCGGCCAGCTACCGCAACTGGGGCTGGGACTGGCTCCAAGACAAGCACATCCAGCCCGACCAGCTCATCCTGCCCGGCGTCAGCCTCACCGACGACACCGTCCCCCCACCGTCGCTGCTCCCGCCAGACTGCCCGGGACTGCGGATCATCCGGGTACGTGACCGCTCCAGCACCAACGAGGTCGCGCGGGGCTTCGCCGCCGACTACCACACGACCAGCGTCCGGATCAGCGGCCTGTTCGGCTTCAGCACCCGGCTCTTCTACTCCATCAACCCCCGCTCCGACCAGATGCAAACCCCCCTCGGCGCCACCAAGCTCGACCCCGACATCCTCCGCAACTACACCACCCAGGCAGCCAACCCCACCCCGCTGGAGATCTACCCCGTCTTCCTACAGCCAGCCGACAACCCAGCCGACTACGCGATCCTGGCCAGCGGCCTGCGCCGGACCTACCTGCACACCGAGCAGGCAACACGATTCCCCGCCCCCCTGCACCTATGCGAGCTGGCCGCGGAATACCTGTGAAGTCCGTCCGGGCTCGTTGTGGCTGCCCAATTTTGGCGGACGCGGCCGGGAGTGCAGCTCGCCAGCTGGCTCAGCTTCGACGCCCGGCTCGCCCCGGCTGGACAACGTTACCTGCTGCTGGCCATCCGGATCGCCCGCGCCGCCGGGGACACCGACATGGTCGCAAAGCGTCCTAGGCATGCTGGGCCTACCAAGCCTTCACAGCGGCGGGGAGCATGACCGGGCAGCTAGTCGCGTCAGCGGCATGCTAAGGATCGTCTGGCTATCGCTCACCGCCGAAACTACTGCCGAACCTTGGCTTTCTCCGGTCTCTTTTGACGATAATATGTTCGAGTGAACGCTCATAAGCAGCACCATCGTGGAGCTATTCGGCCGAACCTCCGCGGCCAAGCCGAGCGGTTCCGCTGTGTCCCCTGCGGGCTTTGGCCTCCTGGCCGACTGCTGGAACACAATTGCGGGCCAGGACGGTTGGCTCCCGCTGTTCGATCTCCTCGGTATGCCGACTTGCGCATACCCTTGCATCGGGGCGAGGCGGATAGCGTGCGCGATCTTCCCGGACCGATCCGGACGCAGGGCCTACTGCATGCGCTGCGGCCCGGCACGGTACTAGCTCCGTCCGTGGTCGCCACGGACAGGGCCATTGCCGGATCGAGAGGATTTTCCGTGGCAGCAGCTCAGGGGGACGAGGCTAAGCGGCTAGGCCGGGCTGTCGTGTTCGTCCACCAGCATGACCAGAAGATCACGGATCCGCGCATTCGTGCCGAGGTTGAGAGCCTGCTCCTCACTGGCAAGGCGATGGACTTCGCTGCCCGACTGAAGGGCCACCAGAGTTTGGTGACACTCACCCATGACCTGGTGCACCAGTACGCGAAATACGCCGGCCTCGGTAGCTTGGAGCTGACCAACACCGTGCTTCCGGCGCTGAAGCGCGCCGACTTGATTGATTACACCCTGGACCCGCAGGGACGGATCCTGCGCCTCGACGAGTTTGTGGGGGTCTCCGCAACCGTCACCGAGCAGACGGTGCAATTGCTCAACGTCCTCGGCCCTCAGCGCTCCGACCTGGCGTTCTTGCACTCGGTCGAGGTTGGGGCAATCGCGCCGCTGGCAATGAGCCAGCACCTGCAGGAGGTGGTCAGGCGGGGCTTCACCGAGCACGAGGCTGAAGAGGCACTCCGTCTCGCCAGGGCGGTCGGCCTCAATCTCACTGTGCCCTCGGCTGAGCTTGGCGAGCTTATCGTATTCAGCCCGTACGTCTGGGGCACGAAACAACTCTCGCTCGCGAAGTTCCTGGCCGGGCTGCCGTCCGGTGAGCGGGACGCCCTTCTGGGCATGAGTGAGCAGGTTCTTACAACGCCCGGCCTGCACGTCTCCAAGCTTGCGGCGTCGCCTGGGATTATCCGGAGTGCCCAGAATGCCGGATTGATCCAGGCGGCGAGCGTGCAGTCCGCAACTGGGGTCGGCTCCACTTACGTCTTCTCGCCTCTCCTAGAGGCGGAAGACAACTTGGCCACCACAACAGAGGCGTTCCACCTCCGCAAGCTTTTCGTCGCCCACATCCTCTTCGGGCATGAGAAGGCTAGGGCTGGGTGGGGCACCATCAACAACCCGGCCGTGCTGGTGGACAAGTTGATCACGAGAGGCCGTGTCGGTGCAGCCACCAATATCGGGACTGACTACCACCTTCTCGAGATGGCCGGCGTGGTCGCCGTGGAGCCAGCCGGTCACGGTATGTCGTTTCTGCGCCTGGTGAAGCCCGAGATCGCCGAGGCGGGGCTCGAATGGATCCGCAGAATAACTGATACGTCAGGAACGGCTGATATAACACTGAGCCAACGTCCGGCAAGGTTCATCAAACCAGAAGACGCCCGGAGTGCCGACAGCGAGGGAGCCTCCCGGGAGATCATCGTCTCCTCTATTAACGAACTCCGGAAGGAGATGCAGCGTGCCGCCCGCAGAGACGACCCGTGGTCTTGACCCAGGCATCCGGACCGAAGTTCGTGTCGCCCAGGCATGGTTCTGGGACGGCTATTATGTCCGGCGCGGTGTTGATCTGCAGCATCGTTTTGGCTCAGAGGTTTCTAATGTCACTGATCTTGACGTCTTGGGTTACTCTTTTGAGCCTTCGCTTAAGCACCACAAATACATCGGTGAGGTAAAAACTGGCACGTCGAACAACACCCCCCGCCCACTCGATCGCGCTCTTTGGATATCTGGGCTCCGGCAACTCGTAGACGCCGAGAGCGGAGAAGTCACAACCGCTTTCAAGACGTCTGCTGCCGTCCGCGATGCCTGCAAGCATCTAGGCGTGACCGTCCAGCATCTCGATGATCTGGCAGCCCGTGAAGTGCGCCTTCAAATCGAGCATTTCAATGACCTAGGATCTCAGGGTGACACCATTGCCTCCCTCCGTAACGAAGTCCAGGTCTTTGTCAAGCCGGATCCGATACTGGACCGCGCCTACTGGTTCTTGAGGTCGGAGGTTTGGTTCCTGGAACCCTTCGATGCGCTCAAGCGCACGCTCGGTCTAGTCCGGGAGCTTGGCAAGGTGTGGCCGCCAGAGAGTCATCAGAAGGCCACGCAGGCGGCTCGGTGGCTATCCGCCGAAGCCGTCTCAATCGTGACCTTGAACCTTGCGGTCATCGCGGGCGAGGCGAACACGATGGACGCTCAGACCTTCAGGAACACCGCCACTGCACGTCTTGCTTCCGGTGATTTGCCGTGGCATGCGATCCGCAACCTGTCCGATCGCCTCGATGAGTTTGTTGGCAAGATCCTGACGTCGGTCAATGCGCCTGACGACATCCGAGCAAGCGCTATTGGCGCATTCCTGCCCGTGCCGCCTGACTATACGGAGCCGCTTCTTGAACTGGTGTCACGACTAGCGACTGAGGCCGCCCTCACTGCACGGCTGCCGTGGCAACTCGATGCAGTCCTATTTGAGCGTCTTGTTCGGAGACGTGAGCTTTCGTCTGATCTCAAGCGCCGGCTGGGGCTTACGGAGAACACGGAACGACTGGCCCGACTCGTGGCGGCGTTCTTGCGCGGGCAGTTCACGCTACCTGGCCCTGTAGACAAGGTCCTGACAACACCGCTCACTGGGGATATGGATCACCGCAACGGGCAGACGAGTCTATTTGATGCCCACCAAGAGGCTGGAGATACAAGCCACGCGCCGGGTCGAGGAGCGCCGAGCCAAGAAGCGTAACAGGTAGATGCCGAGGTGGCCGTCCCAGATTTGGCAGTAAAGCCGTCTGCACGAGGATTTCACTGTTCACTTGCCAGCGGCTGCGCTGCCCGCCGCCAGCGATCAGTGCATTTCAGGCGATCGAAGAAAGTCGATCGGCTATCTAGCCGAAGAGTCGGCCATGAGGCAGGTACAAGTAGCATGCAGCCGATCAATCGGCTCACCGCGAGTGGAGCGACTTCGACGAAGCGCTGCTTCTCAACGGTGCCTGGACGCTACGGCGCTGTTCGAAATCTTGCTGTCCTCACTCGCGCATGCTTCGGGCAGCTTCGCGATGACCTGGCCGCGTCCTCTGTGCCCCTGACCGGCTGGTTCATCCCCCTTCCCGCATCGAGCGAAATCTGCTTACTCGCTCAATGGCAGGCTGCCAGGAGCGCGGGGCTGCCGATGCTGGAGTCAGTGGGCCTGGCCCGGTGGTGGGTTGCCGGGGGCCTGCAGCACGGCGGTAAGGTCCTCGCAGACCACGAACGTGACCACCGGGTTGCTGGTGAATGCCGCCGGCTCGACGTGGCGAGTGATCATCAGGGGCAGCACAGTCCAGGTGCGGTCCGGGTCGGGCAGGCCGAGGAGGCGTGCTGCTGCGCTGGGGCTGGCCTGGACTTCGGTGAGGGACCGGAGCAGCTTGGCGATGTACCCGCGACTGGGGTCGGTGAACTTGCGGACCCGGTCCGCGACAGTGCGGGGAGAGGCCGCGGCGGAGACATCCTTGACCTCGCAGACCCACAGCCGGGACTGTGCGGGGTCGCCGGCGAGCGCGTCGATCTCCCCGGTCACCCGCAGCCCGAACGGTGCGGCCTGGTGCGGCTCGATGTTGCCCTTGAACGGGATCCCTACGTCTTCCAGGATCTGGAGGACGTGGCGTTCGAGTTCCCTGTTCCGTGTTTTGCGGAAGTTGTTGAACGCGTCGGTGACTGCGCGCGGCACGGTGTCTGGCGGCCAGGGGAGCCGCCCGTCGAGGAAGCAGGCGGCGTAGATGTCCATGGTGGCCTCGATCCGGCGCGGGATGAGGAGGAGGCGGCCGGCCCCGGTGCGGATCAGCGGCCGTGTGGCGAGCCGGTGGGTCCGGCGTTCTTGCTCCCAGTAGGGCAGCCCCTCGTCCCGTAGCTGGCCGGGGGTGAGGATGAGCAGGTCTAGGGCCGCGTCGATCTGCTCTGGCGGGAGGTGCGACCAGGCGATGGCGGCCTCCCGCAGCCTGGCCTGGGCGGCCTCGGTGACGTCATCTGCGCCAGTGGTCCAGGTGACCGCGGTTCCCAGCACGGCGTGGATGCCGTCGATGCCGGTGCCCAGTGCCTGCTTCAGGGCCGCATCAGCGGTTTGCAGGGATCCGGGCATGGGAAGGTCTTCGAGGCGGGTGAAGTCCTGCGGCTGTGATCCGTGGCTGCCGCCGAGCCGGACCGGTGTGCCGGTCAGCGGCTGGGGATTCAGCCGGAGCCGGTCGGCCCGGTCGGCCCCCAGGTACGCGCCGATGTCGATCGTCGTGGTCGCGGCTTGCTGCGGGGCTGTGTCGGTGATGGCGTACTGTCCGTGCTCGCCGACGGCGATCTGCAGGTCGTGCAGTCGGTGGCGGGTGGCATGCAGGTAAAGGCTTGCATCGATCGCCTCACTGGCAAGGTCGGCGGCCTCGGCGATCTCGAACATGTCGGCGTTGATGCCGCCCGCGGCGGGCCGGGCCAAGAGGGTTTCCAGCAGCAACTCCAGCGGGCGGGTGATCGTGGCGGGTTCTGGGGCGTCGAGGGCGGTGGCCTGCCAGTGCGGCCCCCACGGCGCTGTCAGCGCGAGGGACAGTTCGGTGGCCCGCCGGACCCGGTCCGCGTAGGCGTCGTTCAGGCACCGGGCGACGGTCGGCATCGTCGCCGGGGACCAGCCGGCGATGGCGTCAGCCAGCGCCTGATCGGCGGCCGGCAAGATCACCTCGGTGCACAGTCCGACAGCGGCCTCCCCGGTGTAGACCGCGCGGAGCGGGAGCTCGCTGCGGACGATCCCGGCCGCGATCGCGCGGCGCGCCCGCGCGGCGGTTGCGGCGCTTCGGGGGAGCCGGTCGCGTCCCTGGAAACTGGGTGGCAGCGTGGTTTCCCTGGTTCGCAGGGCGGCGACGGGGACGGCCTTCGACCAGTGATCCAGGAACGCCTCGGCTGCATGGCCGGGCAGGCCGAGCGCGTGCCGCAGGCCCTCGGCCAGTGCCCGGCCGAGTACCGCATGTCCGCCGGCGGGGTCCTCGGCCAGGTGCTCCAGCCAGTCTGCGCCGAAGACCAGTTCGATCGTCGGCGGGGGGCCGCTGGCTGCCGCCAGGCGGCACCTGATCGAGTCTTCCGGTGTATCCGGCGGCCGTTCCGCTTCCAGGCGCAGCCTGCACAGCAGCGGTATACCGTCACCGGCCCGCATCGCGGCGGCCACGCCTGGGTTGGCGTGGGCGGTCTGGCGGATGCCTTCGGCCACGCCGACCGCGAACGCCGGATCGATCCCGAGGCTGGCTAGGTTCATGTCGAGTTCGACGTGCAGGACGAGCGGCGGATCGGCGAGCAGCAGGAACACGTGCCCGTACTGGCCGGCGGTCGCCTGGCCCGGCTCATCTAGCCGCGCGAACTGCCAGTCCCACGACGGCGGCAGCCCGCTGGCGATCAGGACCGTCTCTAGCGGCTCCCAGGCAGCCGACCGCTCCCACGATTCCTGATCGGGAATCCCGACCGGGTGCAGGGTTATGCCGTCCCGGCCGCCGGGGTTGAGGACGCCGGTGTTCAGCCACAGCTCCCAGACGTCGGTGAAGTCCCAGGCAGCCAGCTCGTCCACGCCCGGCATGGATGTCAGCTCGTCCAGGAACTGCCACAACAGGTCCCGCCCGATGCTCTCGCCCGTCGCGGCCTGATCGGCGTCCAGCGCGGCGGCGATCAGGTCATCCACGTGCACCCAGGCCGTTCCCCGGCGCGCCGGGGCCGGCCCTGGGACCGGGCCGCCGTGGATCACCACCCGGGACAGCGAGCCAGACCGGTCGAAGGTGTCATCGGCGGCGCCGATCACATCAGGGGTAATCTCCCCGACGGCCGCTGCGGCGGCGCGCAGGGACCGGTCCAGGCTGTCCCGGTCCAGCCCGCTGGCCAGCCCGATCACGAACGCATGACGGCTCGCCGGCGCGATCACCGCGACCGGAGCGCTGGGCGCCGGGAACGAGCCGGCAGCCTCCGGGGCCTGCGGGTCCGGAACGGGTGCGGGGGTGACACGGTGCCCGAATGCCGCCAGCGCGCGGCGTTGCGTCACCTCCTGCATCCGCCGCGCCGACTGTTCGTCACCGGCGGCCTCCCGCGCCAGCACGGATGCGGCCACGGCGACGGCGCTGACGACCAGCGCTGCGGGCACCGGCCAGTCACGGTCCAGCGCACCGGCCGCGAGTACCGCGCCTAGCCGTTCAGCACCCGGGAACAGATCCACCTCCACTTCGGCGGCCGGGCGGGTACCCCACTTCCAGGCCGCCGCTGCCTGGTCGGGGTGCTTACACGCCGCGGCCCAGTCTCCGGGCTCAGGGCCGGCCGATGCTGCCGCGACGACCTCGGCATCGGTCACCGCGACCGGTGTCCGGCCGATGCGGCGCACACGTGCCCGCAGCTGCTCGCCCGGCGGATCCGGACGGTCCAGGGCCAGGCCGCTGTCCGGCCACGCACTGGCCAGGACATCTACCCGGTGGTCGCAGTACCGCAAGGCCACCTCCAGCAGGTCGGTCAGCCGGAACCCGTGGCGGCCCAGTACGAAGTCATCGATCGCCTCGGCTGTCGCGGCCACCGAGCGCAGCGTCAGGACCGGGTTGAGCAACGAGCCAGGGTGCACCCGGAACCGCTGCCCCGCCGCTGGGAACCGCACCAGCAGCCGCGGATCAGCTGGCTGGCAGTCCTCCAGCACACGCAGCTGTGGGGCCGCGGCCCTGGCAGCGGCCAGCATCTGCGGCAGGTGCGCCGGCGCACCGCGCACGGCGCCGGCCGGCGGGCGGGCCAGGCACCGCAGCCACAGCACGGTCAGGCTGGGCAGCCGGTGACCGGCGCCGGGAGAATCCGCCGCTGCCGCGAGCAGCACGGCCAGTGACCCGGCGTCGAACCTGGCCAGGCACCGGTCAATGCGCGCCCAGTCCACAGCCTTCCAGTCGACCTGCCGCAAGTCGGCCGGGAGCTGGGGACGAGCCTGTCCCTTGCGGCGACTTTGCCGCTTTCGTCCCGGCACCGTTCCTCCGTCGCTTGCGGACCGCCGTCGCACTGACACTGGCCGGCCTCGTCACCGCGCCGGGTCTTTACCTGTATACGGATACTCAGCGGCCATATGGTCGCCGCCCGGAAGCCGGGGCTTCGCTGTGGTATCTAACGCGACTAGCTCACCCGCAGGTCTCGCTTGAGCTCTTCCTCAAGGCGGGCTTTGAGGCTCCTGGGGTCGCTGGTGTGCTCGCTGGCTATGCGGATTGTGGCGACGCCGCACCGCCTCCAGTGCAGGTCGCGGTCGGCGTCGTCGGCTCTGCGGTTCCTGCCGGAGTGGTGTGGCCCGTCGACCTCGATGACGGCGGCGCGCCCGTTGCCGATGACCACGAAGTCCGGGGTGCGCACGGCCGTGTCGCGGAGTCTGGCGCCGGGCAGTGGGAGCACGGCGAAGGCGTTCCTGACGGGGAAGTCTCGCTGGAGTTCCACCAGGATGTTGTAGACGGCGAGTTCGGCCTGGCTGCCAAAGGTGAGGCCATCCTGGGACGGGTAGCCCTCTCCCGTGCGCTCGCGTCGAGCCTGGTTCGTAGGCCGCCGGGTGGCGTCCGCCGCGTGGAGGCGCCAGTCGGCCGACACGGCGGGCGGCGGCGCGATAGCCCGCGCGATCACGAGCGACAGGACGTCGTGTCGGCCGTGGTGCGCGAGCACCGCGCCGAGCGCGTTCCAGACCCGGGCCTCGACCTCAGGCGTGAACTCGGGCGCAGCTTCGGGGGTCACGGTCAGGACGGCCTCGTAGCTGGCGCTGGTCCAGTTGTCACCTGGGATCGGGTTGAAGTATCCGCCGTCTTGGCGCAGAGCGAGCGTGGCGCCTGCTATCAGGCCCTGAGCCAGGGCATCTCCGCTCTCGCCGAGCAGGTGATGAGCCTGGCCGAGGACGATGTCCAGCTTGCCGGCGTCGTCGTCTCCGATTTCCAGCCGGATCATCCGCCCCGGCCCGCTGAGGGCCCGCGACGCCGAGTAAACAGGGCGCCCAGACATGAACGACCCGGTACGCAGCTCCCAGCCATCCGGTGCCAGCAGGACATTGAGGGCGGCCACCAGCCGCGCGGCCTGCTCCGTGTCGGGCTGGACCAGTGGGTGGGCCATGAGCGCCAGGAAGTCCAGTACTACCTGGTCAGGCCCGTCGGCGAGCTGGAACCGCTGGTCGCTGAAAACCCAGTCGTCGTCCCAGTCGAGGTTGGCGATGCGGTGCCGCACGATGTCTTCCCCGGCCGTAGCATGCCGGGGATCAGTCGACGGGAGCGCGTCCAGGTCGTACAGCTGGCCGAGGAACTCGGTCTCGTCCAGCCGCCCCCACCACGGACCTTTCTCCGCCCGCAGAAGGTCGAAGACGTCCCTCCGGGTAACTGGGGTGATGTCGCAGGACTGGCCGGGTGCCTTGGCCCGGGCAGCGCCGGGGAGTGAAGCCATGTGTACAGGATGGCCCCCGGCACCGACACTCGTGCCACAAAACAGGCCATCTTCCTGCCGGATACGCAAGAACCGGCCGTCTGCCTGCCGATAACTACATCCGTGCAGGTAAGGCAGCACGCCGGTACTCGTGAAGGATGCCGCCGAGGCGGTCGCTTCTGTGGACATGAAGCCGGGACGCGGCGTCCGACTCGGGGGTTAGTGAGGGCAGGGCGCGCAGTGGCCGGGCATTGGCTATTCCCTGGTGCGGCCGGTGGGAATTGTAGAACTGCTCGAACTCGCCCAGGGAGTGCAGCAGGTGCGCCTGGTTCCAGATCAGGGTCCGGTCGAGCAGCTCACGGCGGCAGGTCTGCACCCAGCGTTCCATGATCGCTTTCATTCTGGGCAGCTGGACGCCGCTGAGCACGATCTCTACACCTGCATCTTTGAGCACTGCGTCGAACAGGGCGGGGTACTTGCCGTCGCGGTCCCGGATCATGAACCGTGCCTGGCTGCCGGCATCCTCGAGGTCCATGACCAGGTTCCTGGCGGCCTGGACGACCCAGGCTGCGGTCGGGTGAGCGGTTGCGCCCGGGACCCGGATGCGCCGGGTGGCGTGCTCGATGACCGCCAGCACGAACAGGTGCCTGCCCGTCACGGTGACCGTCTCGAAGAAATCGCAGGCGAGCAGGGCTCCGGCCTGGGAGCGGAGGAAATTGGCCCAGGTGGCAGCGGTGCCGTTGGGTGCCGGGTCGATCCCGGCGTCGTGGAGAAGCTCCCATACGGTGGACGCGGCGACCTTGATGCCGAGGACGAGCAGTTCGCCGTGGATGCGGCGGTAGCCCCAGGACGGGTTCTCTCGTGCCAGGCGCAGTACCAGCTGGCGGATGGAGCGGACGGTACGGCCGACCGGGGCGCCTGGGCCGGGATCTGGCCGCGTGGCGGCGCGCCAGCCGGTCCCGGTGCCAGCGCAGGACCGTTTCCGGCCTGGTCAGCAGTCGGATCCGGCGGAGCACGTCGTGCAGGAGGCGGTGCGCAGGGCGGCCAGGAATGCCCGGTCGGCGGGGGAGAACCGCGGCCGGTTCGTGCCCAGCTGCCGCTGCAGGACCGTGATCTGATGCCGGAGCGCCAGGATCTCGACGTCCTTGTCCCGGTCGCTCACTGAAAGCAGCCGCAGTAACGCGAACACGTTCGTCATAACCAAGTAGGTCAGCCGCAGCAGCACAGCCGACCATCATGCCGCAGCCAGCGACCTCGGGAGAGCAACCAGCTCATCCGGCTCCCGCCGAGATCAGATAGCCACTCCCACCTGGGCGGATGAGATTTTCGGCATGCACAAGGTGTACGGGAGGTCGCCGGACAGCGCGCCGGATACTCTGGGTGTGTCCGGTGGCAGGAACCGGGCCTACGCCCACCCGGAACCAGTTGAGAAGCATTCCAGCCGCTCCGAATCCTTACTGCAGGCGAAGCGGGTCGAGCGTCAACAGCGCCAGGGATTCGACCAGATACCGCCTTGGCTTGGATGTCAGATTGTCGATGAGTCTGCACAAGCTCGTTTGGATGAACGGCAAGCCGATATCTCCGCTGTCATCCCAAGGTCGTACCGACAGGGCGAAGGACGCAGCGTTTTTAACATCCTCCTTTGCGACGGCGATGACTAGATTGGCTCCGAGCCGGAGGTTATTCCATGGCTCGGCGGTCGGGACTTGTGATATCGCTTCCTCGGCACCCGCATTGTCATCGATGTTCGCGAGGCACACGGCCAGCGTGCTGTTGGCGTACTGGGAGTCAGTCGGGCCTTGAGCTTCGCCCACGGCCTGACGCGCGTAATCAACTGCGCGTGTCCAAGACTCTTCGCCGTAGGCGAGCGCCAGAAATGCCAATGGTCGGCACTTGGCGGTCCCTGATCGAACACGCGCCCTAAGCCGGCTACGGGCAGGTTCAAGTTGATTGAGGCGGTACTCCATCAGCCCGAGTTGAGCCTGCACGTCATACGTCGAGTGAGATTCCGCAGTGATCAGAACTTCGTGTGCCTCTGCGATTCGTCCGAGCAGGGCGAGAGCACGTCCATGGTGCCTGACCAGGCTTTCGGTGGTTATGCCACGGCTCTGGCCAGCCGCTGCATGGCCGACGACTTGGTCATATGCCCTGAGCGCGAAGTTGGCCCAGACAATCGTTTCGAGTGCATCGGCATCGTTTCCGCCGAGTTTCTGAGCGGCTGTCGCTGCGACGATCGCACTGTGGTAGTCGCGGGCGTAGTAGAGGGTGTCCGCAAGGCTTTGCTGGCATCCCGCACAGGTGATGTCGGCGGCAAGCGCCGCCCGCGCGTATGGCAGCGCCTTTGAGTACTTGCCCTGCCCCCGCAAGATCGCGGCCATCCTTGTGTTGAGCCAGTGATTAGCTGGATCTGGCCTCAGCAATTCGGCACACAAAACCTCAGCTTCGATATATTTCCTCTCACGGATGAGAGCTTGCAAAGCTTCAGTCTTGGCGTCCCGGTCATCAGATATGACGTTAACCTCCGTCCACGTCCGGCTCTTGACGAAGGGCGGCTAGCCCGTCTTCAGCAAGCACATCGATTGTTTCAACGGCCACAGGGCGCGGCAATCCTTGTCCGTCACAGAGATAGCCGTATGGTTCAGCATCCATTTCATCGAGGCCGAGAACCAGAAGGCCGACAACTTCCTGCCCTATCTCCGCGATTTCGCTTAGCTCAGTGAGGTCTTGAAGGCTTGCTGAACGGCGAGTAGGGTGTGAGTGCCATTCACCAACGTATCCTGCGGGAGAGAACTCGGGTACCACCGCCAGGTAACCTGCGAGGGCGGTTTCGGCAGTCGCGTGATCACGTCGGTAGCCATACGGAGTTGGTTCATTCGGCACACTGATTGTATCCGTGACGACTAGCGCTGAGTCCTTCCGGTATCCAACCAGGATCCCGCCGACCTCGTTCGGGTGACCAAGCCGGTAGCTGGAGTGACGCCACCGACCGTACTGTGAGCTGTGCGCGGCCACCATTTCGCAGTTGTGGCCCTGAGCCCTCGCATAAGGCGCTGCGTCACAGGCACCGGAGATCCCTGGACTGCCTGGCCGTCTCGTCGTCCTGAATCTGTGCCGGGGATGGCCCCATCGCGCACAGGAGCCGCAGATGCCTTACGGGTGCCTGTCATGCCTCTTCCACGATGGTGCATGGAACATCCGGTGTGTCGTGAGTGATCAAGTCGATCACCACTCGGCATGCGCTTGCCGCGGCCTTCATGGGAGCGTACGGAGGTGTAGGTGATACGGCGTCTCCGCAACCCGATTCATACATTGGCGCACTCGGGCGCAGGGCAGCGGCATCGGGCGGCTCCGCATGACGCTCGCTGCCGTGTAGGGGCCATCGGTCAACCCGTATGAACTGCCCGTCGCCGAGCACGCACACGCTCACGAGTCTCGCCTCACGCGACAGCGCCTCGTGGATGAGCATCCCCGTCGCGCTCTCGTTCGCGGTGGCGTCTACGACCAGGTCGTGCGCTTCGAAGACGGCCTGCGCATGCTCGGGGGTCAAGATTGAGAATTCGGGCCGTAGCGAGGTGCCGGTCGCCAGGCCACGAGCCTTGAGGTACTCAATCACAGCAAGTGGCTTCAGGAGTCCGGCATATTGCAGCCCGCATAGATGCCGGACACAGTTTCCCGGCGCCAGGTCATCGGAGTCATAAAGACTGATAGACCTGGCACCGCATCGAACCAATGCCTCGGTGAGGAAAGAGCCGATGGCACCGACGCCTATGACCGCTATCCGTGCCGATGCGAGCAACGGCGCGGCTGGGCCGGACCGCAAGGTCAGGATCTCCGGCGTCAGCTCGTAGACGTCCCGGAAAGCCACCATGCTGCGCTCGCCTGCCCGGCTGAGTATCTGCAGGGCGAGCAATCCCTGATTATCGCCGCGTTGATATCGGGCCAGCAGGACCGCGAGACCCGCGCTCCCCAGCACGCCCTCAAGCTCGGTGCGCTTGTGGCCTGGTATCAGATCCGTGACTTCACCCACAGATCTGAGCGGCTGGTCCAGGCGCCCCATCTCAGCGAAAACAGCCTGAACAGGCTCCCGCAGCGCACCAGCCACTCGGGGCCCATCGGGTGAGCTAGTCGTCTCCCATATGTCCCAGTATGCGAACCGTCGCCTCACATACAGCGCGCCCTCCCGGCCGCTGAGGTGCTCGGGAGAGACGATCAAGCGGTCATAGGCCAGCGGCAAGTAAGCCTGCACGTCCAGAATCGGCGGCTCGTCTGGCCAGCCGAGGCTGTCATTTTCCAGCCACTCCCGCACCCGGTCCAGCAGGGTAAGCGGATCGGCCCACGGGTAGTCGTTCAGTCCGCCGCTGTGCTGCCATAGGCACAGCGCACCCCGTCCTTTGTCGTCGAGGTTGAGATGCCACGATCGCGCTGTCAGCTCCGGTTCCCTGACCCGCACGAACGGTGGGCGGAACGGAAACCCGTCCGGCAGTTCGACCTCCAGCGTTGGCCGGAGCTGGCTATTAGGGTAACCCAGCGGCGTGCCGACGTAGAGACCGTCACCGTCGGGCCTGAAGCCAAGCCGAAGAAGTTGGTCGCAAAACGCTGCCCGTGCTTCAGCGTAGAAGTTCACAACGCGAATCTGCGATTACCTGCGGGTATACGCCGATCCCCCGGGATGACCCGGCCACTCGCTCCGTGTCCAGATCGCCCAGAGCCGACCGTAGGATTCGGTGGAGCCGGCCTGTCTCTCGCCGGCTGTTGCCCTGTTTCCGCCTGTGCCCCGCGCTGTGGAGCGGGAAGCGGCGAAACGCTTGTTTGCTTCCATGTGCGGGCCTCACCGTCTTCCCTGCGGAACCATCGCAACTCTCCCCGTGCGAGATTGACCTGAACCCCGCGGACAGTCACATCCGACGCGTTCGTGTTCTCCAGACCTGCGCGGCGGAGTGCGCCCCCCTGTGGAACACCGCCATCCAAATGGGCGTCCGAGACCTGCCGGTGCTCCTTGTTCTTTGTGGGAGCGAACCGCGCATCCGCCCTGCCCGTTGTCTTTACCTCCACCACCTGGATCTGTTCCGTAGGCGGGTGGAACAAGACGAGGTCTATCCCAGTCTCGCCGGGCTTCACTACATGATGGATCGGCAGCCAACCGTCCCCAGCCGCGACCTCCGCGACCAGCGACTCCCCCCAGGAGCCCAGTTCGCCGCGCAAGCCAGCAGGGGCGGCAATGCCGGCTGCGGCACTTCGGGCGGCCTCCGCCCCGATGTCAAGCTGACTCGTGATCGTCACGGCCCGCTGCATCGCAAATTCCTGCGCCGCTGGGTCGCCGTCAGTAGCGTTAACCACCCTTACTGCGGCGACTAGGTCGGACATGTCAGCCATAACTTTCTCCGTCACTCTGGCACCAAGTCGGCAGCTACTGCCCGACGTGAGCGGCATACATAATGAAGGCCACCGCTCATTTCATGATCCACCCCTCGGGCAGCAGGCCAATATGCCAGCCCAAATCCCGATGGCTTTAGGGTAAGGCCTGTGCGCCCAGGTTCACCAGGGCTCCGTCATAGCTACGTCCGGGAGACCGGACAGCCTCAGAGCCTCAGGGTGGGGATGACCATGTACATGCCGAACGCCCTGACGATCGCGCATGTCCCGGTGACGATGACCCGGCGTGTGCCGCGGACCCGGTACTGGGCGGGCAGCGCGCGGGCTTCCAGTGCGAGCAGGAAGCCGAGCACCAGTGGCAGCATGAGTGCGTTGAGGACTTCGACGTCGACGGCGAGGCTGATGAGGTTCACGCTGGCCAGGACCAGGATTGCCCCGGCGATTTGGGCCAGGCTGTAGGTGATGTAGAAGCTGGCGTTGCGGCGGTCGGGCTTGTCGTTGAGGCTGTGCTTCCAGCCGAAGACTTCGGCGAGGCTGTGGGTGCCGATAACCTATGCCACCAGGCGATATTCATGGATCACGCCACCAGCGCGGTCACGCCGCCGGACCCGGAAGTGGTCCAGGTCGGTGACGCCGTGGGGCAGTGGGCGCAGTGGCGACGCTTGCCTGAGGGTTCGGTGCGGCCGGTGGGTGTTATAGAAGTCCTCATACTCGCGCAGGGCGGTCATCAGGTGCCGCTGGTTCCAGACCAGGGTCCGGTCCAGCAGTTCTCGCCGGCAGCTGCCGATCCAGCGCTCCATGATCGAATTCATCCGCGGTGCCTGGATCGCGGAGCGGATCACCCTGGCGCCCCCGGCCTGGAACACGGCGTCGAACGCGGCGGTGAAGCTTGCGTCCCTGTCGTGCAGAACGAATTTGACCCGGAACCCTGTGTCCTCAAGGTCCATGAGCAGGTTCCGGGCCTGCTGAACTATCCACGACTGAGCCGGGTGCTCGGTGGCACCGAGAACCCGGACGCGGCGGGTGCCGTGCTCTATGACGGCCAGGACGTAGACTTTGGCGCCGTTGAGCAGGTCGGTGGTGAAGAAGTCCAGCGCCAAGATCCCCTGCGCCTGGGACCGCAGGAACTCCGCCCAGCCCGGTCCGTCCCGGCGCGGCGCCGGGTCGATCCCGGCGCTCTTGAGAATCTTCCAGACCGTCGACGGCGCTACCGTGATGCCCAGCCCGGCAAGCTCGCCGTGAATACGTCGATATCCCCATGACTCATTCTCCCGGGCCAGCCGCAGCACCACCGACCGGACATTACGGCGCACCTGCGGCCGGCCGGAGCGACCCTGACGCGACCGGCGCGCCCACCGGCGGCGCACGATGTCGCGATGCCATCGCAAGAGGGTTCCCGGAGTGACGATCAGCGGCATCGCCGCGAGGCGCTCGATCGGCAGCGTCCCGGCCAGCATCGCCAGCCAGGCCCTGTCCGGCCACGTCACCCGCGCATGCACCCGCGGTCGCTCACGCTGCACGACAGCCAGCTGATGGCGCAGCATCAAGATCTCGGCGTCCTTCCACCACGCCTCCCGGCGCGACAGCCTGAGCAGCGACATGACACCGGACACGACCTGGAAGATCAGCTTCAAGCCCACAAGTCGAAGATCATCTCACCTCTGGATGGATCAAGACCGGCCCAGCCGATGCCGGGGGCTTGACCAAACCGACCGCGTTCCGTAGGACATCTGCCCAGGTGGCACAGGTTTTCGGCACCTACAGGCGTCGCGGGTGCCGTGCGGCGGCGGCCCGGCCAGGCGAGCGCGCAGCGCGGCCTCGCGCCGTGGGGTGGGCAGCCAGAACAGCACCGGGGTGGCGATGCCGGTGCGGACAGCCAGGGCGGCATACCCGGCCAGCTTGGCGATCAGCCGGGGCAGGTCCTCGCTGCCGGTGTCGTACTCGAGGAAGAAGTCAGCGGTGACGGGCGGCCGGCCGGGGGCTGGTCGGTCCAGCGGCCGTACCCGTCGGGGCGGGCCGGGTCGGCCCACAAGGCGGCACAGCGCCGTTCAGACCACCAGCACTCCAGGGCCGCCTGCCCGCTGCTGGCGCGTGCGGCGGCGGCCAGGCCGGTGAAGAACCCGTTGGCTCCGGTGGTGTGACCGAGCCGTGGTGACAGGGCGATCGCGACCGCGCGGTCGCTGCGGTAGCCGAGCCCGGCGACAGCCAGGCCGACCGGGCGCGGCGCCTCGGCGTCGGAGATCCCGAGCGGGCGGGTGTGCGGGCCGGGGACGGGGATGGCGGGGGGCGGCGCGACGGCGCGGGCCAGGCCGGGCAGCGCCGGGTCGGCGGGCAGCCGGGCGATCGCGGCGAGCTCGGGCACCGACAGCAGGTCGCCCCTGGGCAGGCGGCGGGAGGCGATGGCGGTGGCGGGGCGGCGCAGGCGGCAGCGGGCCAGCCAGTTCCGCCCGGTGTACAGGGCGGTGGCCGAGGCCAGGGCGTGGGCCCGTCCGCGCAGCCGCGCCGCGTGCTGGGCAGCGGCGGCGCGGGCCTGTCACCGCCCGGCCTCCTCCGGGACCTGCACACCAGTGGTGGCGACGGCGTAGCGGATGAGCGTTTCCCATTGCGGCCGGCGAGCTTGCCGGTGGTCTCGCGGATCTCGGCGGCCAGCTCGGGATCGGAGCGGGACGCGGCCCGGCGGCTCCCGCTGCCTTGCGTGCCGTTCTACCTCTGCGCGCGTGGGGCGAGATGGTTGGCCTAGCCGACGTAGAACCTTCCCGAGGTATTTCACCAGTAGGTTTCACGTTGGGTGACAGCATCGGCAGGATCAGAGCGACGAAGCCAGAGGTCTAGACCATTGGTCCAGAGATTGCCTGGCAAAATCGGTCGCTATGAGTCCCTGCCGGAGGCTTGTCGCCGGTTCGGGTCCGGGCCGTCTTGATAAGGCTGCCGCGACTCTGATAAGGCCGCCGCGACCCGGTTCTAACTCACGAGCTAACACCGATCCAAAATAGGGACAAAAATAGACACACGAAAAAACCTGGATTGATAAAACCCCAGATCATCATGGGTGCGCCACTGGGAACTCAGGCTCAGAACCAGGGGATTAAGAGTCTGCTGCTCTGCCAGTTGAGCTAGCGGCGCGTCGTGCCGGGCCATGTTATGACGTGCCGGACTGTACGGCAAACCGGGAGAGCCGGTGCCGCGTGGTGACG
>Ga0335081_10001335_pt1 | contig 39236 bp, 34 predicted proteins | sample Lox_Sample_35_FD_206713 | JGI IMG/M metagenome (GOLD analysis project Ga0335081, IMG submission 206713) | Soil microbial communities from Loxahatchee National Wildlife Refuge, Florida, United States - Lox_Sample_3.5 | ecosystem: Environmental > Terrestrial > Soil > Wetlands | place: USA...
TACGTGGCCAAGGCGGCGCAGCGGAGATACTGGCTTTGAAGCCCACCACACTCGAGTCTCGGATGAAGAAACTCGGAATCGCCAGAAATAGTCGCTCCGAAATGTCATAGCCTCTCCGACATTTCGTGCGTCTCACCCGCCATTTGCCTTGATGAGCTTCTCGTTTTTCTAGTCTTCTAGCTGAAAACATTTGGTTTATGCCTTCCGTGTTATACGCACTCTCCCTGGCGACCTCATTGCTCTAGCACAACGAGCGGGGAAAGCCGCACACCTATTAGTGAGCGCAGCAACTTCATGGTAGGCGTTCGAGACTGTTCCACGAGGTCGGGATGATCATTGAGACCGTAGAAGTCATAGGATCGTCAACGAGAAACGAGGAACTTGGACGGAGCCTCCGCTCGCTGTTGGGGCCCATGCGTGTAGAGGAGGGCTGCGTCGATTGCCATCTGTTCCAGGACCCTGCAAAGGCAAACTCATATCGATTGGAGGTCTATTGGAAAACGGAAGACGACTTGATGCGACACGTCCGTTCTGAATCGTACAAGAAGCTGCTGGTTCTGATGGAGATGGGTGTTGAACCACCGGTTGTCCAGTTCCACGAGGTTTCTCATACTCGCGGACTGGAATTCGTCCGAGCGGTTCGCCAGAGATGACTTTAGCCGCCACTATTAGTCTTGAACGAATGGAAAGTCCACATGAGGAGATAGATACATGATCAACCGCGAACAATCCGGCACAGTCAGGAACCACAGGAGCATGGGGGCAAATCCCGAGAAGATCCGTCTAATCCAGGCTGCGATGACCATCGTGGCTCTCTTGCTTCTGACAGGGCTTTCAAGCGCTGCCCAGGAGGCGCCGGTACACGAGGTATACCAAGCTCAAGCGATGGGTCAGGGCACACAACTGGGGAAAACTTTCAACGTAACTGTTCAGATTACCGAGTACTCGACGGACGAACAGCGCCAGATCCTGGTCGACGCGTTCAACAAGGCCGGCTCCGAGGGGCTATACAACGCGTTGGACAAGATGCCGGACAAGGGACGGATCGCTATCACCGGCACGCTCGGTTACGAAATTCGTTTTGCTCGAAAGATACCAACCGACGAGGGTTTCAAGCTCCGCATTATTACAAATCGCCCCATCAATTTCGGCGAGGCTTGGTATAGCGGACGCTCAATGGATTACAACCTTTCTTTCCTCGAGCTGGACCTAAACAAAGAGACGGACAAGGCGGGTGGCACATTGATACCCGCCGCCCAATTTAAGATCGACAAGAAAACCGGCGATCCTGTAATCGAAGCATTCAAGAACCCTTGGAAACTCACCAACGTCATGGATCGGAGTAAGGACTAGATCGCTCAGAGGGGGCCAGCGCTCGGCCCCATAGATGTGCCTTGTGCGATTCGCGTCGGCTCCGGGTGGGTTTGTTTTAGTCAGACTCCCGCATGAATTCGTCTCGGACATTTCGGAGTGCCTCCGAAATGTCGGAGAGCGTTTGATCTCATTGTTTGATCAGAGCGGACAATTTCGACGTATCCCCTTGGTAGCTGGAGCGTTACCGATTCCGCTGAGGATCTGCGTCTGGAAGAGGTTGTGCTCCTAGACGAGCGGCCCTATCGAATCAACCATGACTTGGTTGCGCGAATACCGGAGCGAGTGGCTGCGACCTGATGTGGTGGCGGGGCTGACCACTGCAGCAGTTGTTCTGCCCAAAACGATGGCGTACGCCACAATCGCTGGCCTGCCAGTCGAAATGGGCCTCTACACTGCGCTGATCCCCATGGCACTTTACGCACTGGTGGGGTCCTCGCGCCCGCTGAGCGTCAGCACGACGACAACAATCGCGCTTTTGACTGCCTCAGCGTTGGCACGGGTGGCGTCGAATGGAGACTCTAGCGAGTTGTTGAAAGCGGCGTCCACACTTGCGCTTTTAGTTGGCGCTTTCCTGGTCCTGGCTTCGGTCCTAAGGTTGGGATTCATCGCTACCTTCATCTCCGATCCTGTGTTGACTGGTTTTAAGGCGGGCATCGGACTGGTGGTTATTGTGGATCAGCTTCCTAAGCTTCTGGGGATTCATGTTGCTGAAGAACATTTCTTTCGGAAGCTGTGGTCCGTTTTTCGGCATTGTTCGCAGGTGTCGGTTCCGACGCTGGCAATCGGACTGCTCACGCTGGCAATTGTAATCGGATTGGAAAGGTGGCTTCCGCGAATTCCTGCGGTGCTTGTGGCGGTCGCAGTCGCTATCACTTGTTTCAGCTTGTTGCGACTTCAAAACGCAGGAGTGGCAGCAATGGGAACGGTCCCGACGGGATTTCCGTCACCATTGACGCCGGACCTATCCCTTGTAAGTCATCTGTGGCCGGCGGCAATGGGTATCGCTCTGATGAGTTTTACGGAGAGCGTCGCGGCAGGGCGTGCATTCGTTGGCCGAGGCGAGCCGCGACCCAATCCTGACCAAGAGCTCCGGGCGATTGGTTTCGCCAATCTAGCCGGAGCGTTTTTCCGCGCGATGCCCGCGGGGGGCGGCACATCGCAGACTGCGGTCAACCGCGGTGCTGGAGCTCGCACCCAAGTAGCTGAGCTGGCAACTGTCGCAGCGGCGGGAGTAACACTTCTATTTCTTACCCCAGTCATTCGAATCCTACCTCAAGCGGCGCTGGCCGCGGTTGTCATAGCAACCAATCTGGGGCTGCTTAGCCCAGGAGAATTCCGCACCATCCGAGCGATCCGACACGTAGAGTTCCGCTGGGCGCTGGTTGCATTCGCAGGAGTCGTCCTTCTCGGGTCCCTGCGGGGGATTCTCGTGGCGGTGATCGTGTCGCTCCTCGGACTTCTTTACGAGACGAATCATCCTCCCCTCTATATGTTGGGCCGTAGGCCTGGGACAGATGTATTTCGCCCACTGTCACCAGACCACAAGTTTGATGAAACGTTCCCTGGATTACTGATACTCCGCACGGAAGGGCGCGTCTATTTCGCAAATGCGCAGCGGATTGGCGACAAGATGTGGCCTATGGTGCGGGACGCCAAGCCTCGCGTATTGCTCCTCGACTGCAGCGCGATTTTTGATATCGAGTACACCGCGCTGAAGATGCTCACGGACGCCGAAGAAAAGTTGCGGCGCGAAGGTATCTTCCTTTGGCTCGCAGGACTAAATCCGCGAGCCTTGGAGGTTATTGAGAGGTCGACACTAAGTGCCGTTCTCGGACGCCAGCGAATGTTCTTCAACGTTCAGGTGGCTACGGCAGCGTACCAAGCACAGTTCCAGACGGCTTTGCAGCCAGCACCGAACGCTACCTAGAACGGGTTGAGATTATGGAAGTGCGTGACGCAGCGTCGCGCAGAACGACAAGCGAAAGGGAAGGACGCGGGAATCATGGAAACCTTTCACGCATGGGTTGAGTACGGGGCCAAGGGCATAGAAGCAATGGCTGTCGTACTTATCGTCAGCGCATTTTCTTTTGCCTCCATCCGCTTTCTTGTGCACACCGGCCGACACGCCGCAAGCCCTTACCAGAGATACAAGATTTTCTTGGGACGAGCGCTGTCACTTGGATTGGAGTTTCTGGTTGCGGCGGATGTTATCCGCACCGTAATCGTGGAAACTACGTTGCTCAACATCACAATCTTGGGCGCGGTCATTGTGATTCGTACCGTTTTGAGTTGGTCGCTCGTGGTGGAAATGGAAGGGCGCTGGCCGTGGCAACCTGCGCCCGCTCCAAGCGCCGAATGAGTACAGGAGAGGAGTAGCACCGATATGGAACACTTTCTTGTGCGCCTATGGGAGAACTTAGGCCTCCGGATTACCGGCCCGATGAAATTTCGTCTCTTCATGCAACCGGCTATGGCGACGTTCTTCGCGATTCGCGATGGTTTGAAAGACGCCCGCGAGGGCAAGCCGGCCTACTTCTGGGCACTCTTCACCGACGCGACGGAACGCCGAGCGATGCTCAAGGACGGATGGCGAGCGGTTGGCAAGATCTTTGTCCTTGCGCTGGTGCTTGACGGCATCTACCAGTTCATCGTTCAGCGGTGGATCTATCCGGGTGAGGCAGTCATCGTCGCGGCGATTCTAGCGATCGTGCCGTACCTGCTGATGCGCGGACCGGCCAATCGCATCGCACGGCTCTCGCGGAACCGCGCTAACGACCAAAAGGCCGGAGGCTAGACAATTATGGAAGCCAATTCGCTAGGTGCTACACCGGGAGGCTCGCTGCCCTCCACGACCGAACTCGCGCACGAACGCACTGATCTAGCGCTGGAACGCACGCGCCTGGCTCACGAGCGGACAATGATGGCGTGGATCAGAACTTCCACGTCGATGATTTCCTTCGGATTTGGAATCTACAAATTCTTCGATTACTTTCAAGGTTCGAAAGGGATCACCCAAGGCGCTTTCGGTCCTCGCCCATTTGCGATCTTCATGATCGCCACCGCGCTATTCGTCCTAGCAGGCGCGTCCGTGCAAAACTGGTCGGAGCTTCGCCGCCTCCGCAAGGAAGGACCCGTGCCGAGGTCGCTTGCTGGAGCTGTCGCCATAGTGGTTTCGATCCTGGGCATTCTCGCCCTGATTGCGGTGATCTTCCGGGAGTAAGTCACTCGGAAGTCTCGTGCCCCTCGCGTGACGTGGACCCTTTCTTGTCCTCAGCCGACTCTCAAAACTGCACTAGCCTCATCTTCCTGATCAATCCTCGGATATTTCGGAGCGCCTCCGAAATGTCGGGGCTACTTGCGTGCAGATGCTGGCTCGATGATTGGGTAATAGGCGTGTTTTCAGGGTGTTAGAAAGCTCGAGTCTTGGCGTCTTCCTGGCCTGCCGCTTGCAATGTTCGTTGCTGAATGCGGCCTGTCGCGAAGGCCAGATTGCGGCCGATGTCCAGACCGCGGCCCATTCCGTTTCAGGAGAAAGCATGACGGCTCCGGTGTCAGGTCTTCAGAATGGCGGCCTCACTTTCCCAAGGAATGCCCCACCGGCTTTTCACGTCTTGATTAAACCGACGGGCGCGATCTGCAATCTCGATTGCAAATACTGCTTCTTCCTGTCGAAGGAAATGTTGTATCCCGGGAGCCGTTTTCAGATGGCCGAAGAGCTTCTGGAAACCTACCTCAAGCAACTTCTGGAAAGTCATCGAGCTCCGCAAGTGGACGTCGCCTGGCAAGGCGGCGAGCCGACCTTGATGGGCCTAGATTTCTTCAAGCGGTCTATCGAGCTTGTAAACAAACTGAAGCGTCCCAGCCAGCAAATCCAGTACACCATCCAGACCAACGGCACTCTTCTCAACGACGAATGGTGCGCTTTCTTCAAGAAGAACAACTTTCTCGTCGGGCTCAGTATGGATGGGCCCAAAGCGTTGCACGATATCTATCGAGTGAACAAGGGCGGAGCCGGCTCCTTCGATCAAGTAATGCGCGGCTTCCAGTTTCTGAAGAAGCATAACGTCGACGTCAACATTCTCTGCACCGTACACGCCGCAAATCAAGACCATCCCTTGGACGTCTACCGATTCTTCCGCGACGAATTAGGCGCGCAATATATCCAGTTCATTCCGATCATCGAGCGCGTTAGCGCCTCCTTGTTGCCGATCGCCAATGTCGGGTGGAGCGAACGCCCCGGAGGCGACCGGCCGCTCTATACGATTGGAGGCAATCAGGTCACGGAACGGTCCGTGAATGCACAGGCGTATGGAAAGTTCCTGATCGCGATTTTTGACGAGTGGATAAAGACGGATGTTGGCAAGGTGTACGTTCAGCATTTCGACTCGGCCCTGGCCAACTGGGTAGGAGTTCCCGGCGCGGTATGTATTTTCTCAGAGACCTGCGGGCAAGCGGTGGCTCTCGAGCATAACGGCGATCTGTACAGCTGCGACCATTTCGTGGAGCCCAACTACAAGCTGGGAAATATCCGAGAATCTCATTTGATCCAACTGCTCTCTTCTCCCCAACAGATCAAATTTGGTCAAGACAAGAAGAATACGTTGCCTCGCTATTGCCGGGAATGCGAAGTGCGTTTTGCCTGTCACGGCGAATGCCCGAAGAACCGCTTCATCAAAACGCCCGATGGCGAAGATGGGTTGAACTACTTGTGCGCCGCTTACAAGGCGTTTTTCAACCACATCAATGAACCGATGAGAATCATGACGGAACTCTTGCGCCGCCGCCGATTCGCGGACGAGATCATGCAGATGTCAGCGGTTGAAAGACGAGATCTGTTGGTCGGTGCGGCCGGCAACAGGGCCAAGCAAACGGCGTAGACAGGTCAGCAGTGACAAAACTTTGGATTTGAGAAGGGAAAAAAGGCGATGAGCTCGAAACCGATTAGAGTGACTACACCAAAGGGTTTTAACGGCGTCATTAAACTTGATGTCCGCGATTCCGTTCCCGATTGGAAACCCTACACACCGAAAAGGGCTCCCGAAGGCGCGCCGAATATTCTCCTCGTGCTGTACGACGACACGGGCTTGGCAGCTTGGTCGCCCTTTGGCGGCCGGATCAACATGCCGACGCTGCAGAAGCTGGCCGACAAAGGCCTGATTTATTCGCAGTGGCACACCACAGCGCTTTGTTCGCCGACACGCTCCACCTGCCTCACAGGACGCAACCATCACCTCAACGGAATGGCCTCTGTTACTGAGTTGGCTCTCGGATTTCCGGGGCACTGCGGGCGTATTCCGGACGAATGCGCCACCATCGGGCAGATTCTGCAAGACGGCGGCTGGAGCACCTTCTGGGTGGGCAAGAACCACAATGTTGCCGAAACGGACATCGCGGCAGGCGCCAGCAAGAAGTTGTGGCCACTGGCGAAGGGCTTCGATCGCTTTTACGGCTTCATCGGTGGCGAAACTAACCAGTGGTATCCCGACCTCTTTGAAGACAATCACGCGATCGACCAGCCGTACTCGCCGGAAGAAGGCTATCACCTCTCCAAGGACCTGACGGATCACGCCCTGCAGATGATCAAGGACCAGAAGGCCGGCAATCCGTCGAAGCCCTGGTACATGTGGTTCTGCCCGGGAGCCAACCATGCGCCGCACCACGCGCCGCAGGAATACATCGACAAATACAAAGGGAAGTTCGACGACGGCTACGAAGCTTATCGCGAGTGGGTCCTGCCGCGCATGATCGCCAAGGGCATCCTGCCACAAGGAACCCAGCTCACTCCGCTGAACCCAATGCCGAAAGAGATTGCAAGCCCGAGCGACCAGGTCCGTCCGTGGAATACGCTGACCGCTGACGAGAAAAAACTGTTCTCGAAGCTGGCCGAGGTCTACGCCGGATTCTCGGAATATACCGATGCTCAGGTGGGCCGCATCATTGACTACCTGGAACAGAGCGGCCAGCTTGAGAACACCATTGTCCTCTATGCGGCGGACAACGGCGCGTCCGGCGAGGGCAGTCCCAACGGCTCGGTGAACGAGAACAAGCTCTTTAATAGCTATCCGGATGAGATGTCCGAGAACATGAAGCTCATTGACAGGCTCGGAAGTCCTGACACCTACGAACACTACCCAACGGGATGGGCCGTAGCCTTCTCGACGCCGTTCAAGATGTTCAAACGCTATTCGGAATACTCGGGCGGCACCTGCGACCCTCTGGTCATCTCGTGGCCGAAGGGTATCAAGGCGCACGGGGAGGTACGGAACCAATACCACCATTCCACGGACATCGTCCCCACAATCTTGGACATCTGTGGCCTGGAAATGCCCAAGGTTTACAAAGGCGTGGAGCAGCATCCGCTCTCGGGCATCTCAATGCGCTACACCTTCGACGCGAAGGTGGACGCTCCGACCATGAAGAAGCGCCAGTACTACGAATTGAACGGGACTCGCGGCATTTGGGAGAACGGGTGGAAAGCTTCCTCATTGCACGCGCCGTGTCCCTCAGACCAAGGTCACTTCGACCAAGACCAGTGGGAGTTATACCACGTGGACGTGGATCGCGCCGAATCCAGGGACCTTGCCAAGCAGCATCCTGAGAAGCTGCAGTCGCTCATCAAGGCCTGGTTTGAAGAAGCGGACAAGAACTTCGTGCTGCCTCTGGACGACCGCAATGTGACAGCCGTCCTGACCGAACCGCGGCCCACCGAGGAAGCGCCTCGGGATCGGTACATCTACTATCCGGGAACGTCTGCGGTTCCCGAAAGTGCTGCCGTCAACGTGCGGGGGCGATCGTTCAAAATCCTCGCCGACATCGAGATCGCCGATCCGAACTGCTCGGGCGTGATTTTCGCTCACGGCTCGCGCTTCGGCGGTCACGCACTCTTCATCGCCGGCAAGAAGTTGCAGTACGTGTACAACTTCCTCGGCATCAAGCCGGAACAAACATTCGTCTCGCCGGAACTCAAGCCCGGCAAATACACGCTCGGTATGGAGTTCATCCGGGAGAGTGCTGGTAAGTACAACGAGTCTCTCGGTAAGACGAAGCTCTACGTCAACGACAAAGTGGTGGCCGAAGGCCCGATGCGCGCGCAGGTTGGCAAGTTCACCCTGTCGGGCGATGGCCTCTGCGTCGGCTACGACAGTGGCGACGCGGTCAGTGAGGGCTACAAGTCCCCTGGGACATTCAAAGGCGGAACGATCAAGTTCGTCGGCGTCACGGTCGAGAAGGCGCAGTACCTCGACCTTGAGAAGATGGCAGCGGCTGCTTTCGCCGTTGACTAGTCGCTAAGTGTAAGCAAGCCGCACGGTCGTGGCAGTCGACATGGACCTCGTGAGTTGGAAACTAAAAGGAGAATGACGATGGCATCAGATCCAAAAGTAACCGTTCCAAAAGGCTTTAAGGGCGTCATCAAACTCGATGTCCGCGATTCCGTTCCTGATTGGAAGCCGTACACACCGAAAAGAGCTCCCGAAGGCGCACCGAACATTCTGTTCGTGCTGTACGACGACACTGGCTTGGCCGCCTGGTCGCCATTCGGCGGTCGCATCAACATGCCCACATTGCAGAAGCTGGCCGACCGCGGCCTGATGTACTCGCAATGGCACACGACCGCTCTCTGCTCGCCGACGCGTTCCACTTGCCTGACCGGGCGCAATCACCACCTCAACGCCATGTCCTGCATCACGGAAGGGTCGAACGGATTCCCGGGCCATAACGCTCGCATCCCAGATGAGTGCGCCACGGTCGCACAGATATTGCAGGAAGGCGGCTGGAGTACATTTTGGCTGGGCAAGAACCACTGCGTTCCAGAGACGGACCTCTCTTCGGGTGCCAGCAGGAAGCTGTGGCCACTCTCTCAGGGTTTCGACCGTTACTACGGCTTTATTGGCGCAGAAACGAACAACTGGTATCCCGATCTGACCGAGGATAGCCATGTCATCGATCAGCCATACTCGCCGGAAGAAGGCTATCACCTCTCCAAGGACCTGGCGGATAAAGCGCTACAGATGATCAAGGACCAGAAGGCCGGCAATCCTTCGAAACCTTGGTATATGTGGTTCTGCCCGGGCGCCAACCATGCGCCGCACCACTGCCCCCAGGAATACATCGACAAGTACAAGGGCAAGTTTGACGACGGCTATGAGGCGTACCGTGAGTGGGTGTTGCCGCGCATGATCGCCAAAGGCCTTCTGCCCAAGGGCACCCAGCTGACCCCGCTCAATCCGCTGCCGGGCGACGTTGCGAATCCCGCCGATATGGTTCGCCCGTGGAATAGCCTCAACGCTGACGAGAAGATTCTGTTTTCGAAGCTGGCCGAAGTCTATGCCGGGTTCTCGGAGTACACCGACGCTCAAGTGGGCCGCATCATTGATTATCTGGAACAGAGCGGCCAACTTGAAAATACCGTCGTGCTCTACTGCGCAGACAACGGCGCGTCGGGCGAGGGCGGACCCAGCGGCTCGGTGAACGAGAACAAGTTTTTTAACAACTATCCGGATGACATTGCCGAGAACATGAAGCTCATCGATAAGCTCGGCAGCCCGGACACCTACGAACATTTCCCGACCGGGTGGGCGGCAGCCTTCTCGACGCCTTTCAAAATGTTCAAGCGCTACTCGGAATACGCGGGCGGCACCTGCGACCCACTGGTTATTTCCTGGCCCAAAGGCATCAAGGCGCGTGGCGAGGTCCGGAACCAGTATCACCATTCCGTGGATATCGTGGCTACGATTCTGGACATCTGCGGTCTGGAGATGCCCGAGGTGTACAAGGGCGTGGAGCAGATTCCGCTCTCCGGTGTGTCGATGCGCTATAGCTTCGACGCGAAGCCAGATACCCCAACCGCCAGGAAGCGCCAGTACTACGCCATGCTGGGTACTCGTGGGATCTGGGAAGACGGGTGGAAAGCCGCTGCTCTCCATGCCCCGTTCACGGGTAAGGGTCACTTTGACCGGGACGCCTGGGAGCTCTACCACGTGGATGTGGATCGCTCGGAATCCAAGGATCTGGCCAAAGAACATCCTGAGAAGCTTCAGTCGCTCATCAAGGCTTGGTTCGAAGAGGCGGAGAAGAACAGAGTGCTGCCGCTGGACGACCGCACGCCGATGGAGATGCTTGGCGTCGACAGGCCTACCGAGGAAGCGCCCCGTGAGCGGTACAAATATTATGCGGGTACCTCTCCAATTCCGGAAAGCTGTGCCGCCAACGTGCGGGGACGTTCGTACAAGATCCTCGCGGACGTTGAAATTGTTGATCCGAACTGCTCCGGCGTGATTTTCGCACACGGTTCGCGGTTCGGCGGGCATGTCCTGCTGATCAAGGATAAGAAACTGCAGTACGTCTACAACTTCCTGGGCATCAAGCCGGAACAGAAGTTTGTCTCCCCTGAACTCAAGCCCGGCAAGTACACGCTAGGCATGGAGTTCATCCGGGAGAAGGCGGGCCCGAACCGCGAATCCGTGGGGAAGACCAAGCTCTACATCAACGACAAAGTAGTGGCCGAAGGGCCGATGCGCACGCAACCAGGTAAGTTCACGCTGTCGGGCGACGGCCTCTGCATCGGCTACGACAGCGGTGACGCGGTAAGCGAGGAATACAAGTCCCCCGGAAGGTTTAAGGGCGGCACGATCATCGGCGTTGGCGTGGTGGTCGACAAGACGCAGTATGCCGAACTCGAGCTGCTGGCCAAAGCGGCGATGGCCGTCGACTAAAGCCCGGTGGGGTAGACAACAACTCACTGGCCACGTTCAGACTTTCCCGGCGGGCATCGGGGCCGCCAGGAACTCTGCCGCATTTAGGGCAAGGCGAGGTAAGTGAGCGATGCAGAAGAATGTTTGGAAGTTTCTCTATTTGCTGGGAATCTTAATTGTTCTGAGTCACCAGTTATTCGCTCAAGAAAAACCGACACAGGCCGCGCAAACTACCGGCGACAAGGTTATCGCCATCGACGTTCTTCTTGAACCGGATCAGACCATGGTCGACAAGGCCAGCGCTTTCAACAGCCGACTGCGTGCCGATTACCCTCAGGGGTATTCGTTGGACGCTACGCATGCGCCGCACGTAACTCTATTGCAGCGCTTTATCCGGGTAAGCGACTTCGACGCAGTAACGACCGCAGTAACGACGGTCCTTTTGACAGAACGGGCGACGGACCTATCCTTGAAGGCCCAAGGTTTCGTATACGTACCTTCGCAAGGAGTTGCCGTGACGCTTCTTGCCGTCGAGCGCACACCCGAACTTGTGCGCCTGCAGCAGAAGGTTGTTGACGCGGTGGCACCCTTCGCGGTCAGCGGCGGCACATCCGCAGCGTTCGTCGATACGCCACCCGATGGCGACATCGTTCCCTACGTCGAAACGTTTGTGCCCAAGGCCAGCGGGCCGAACTACTTTCCTCACGTCACGGTGGGCGTCGCTACGGAATCCTTCGTTAAGCGGTTGAAAGCCGAGCCCTTTGAAGCCTTCACGTTTAAACCGAAAGACGTCGCGATTTACCAGCTCGGAAATTACGGTGTCGCAGCCAAGAAGCTCTGGCAAAGCGGGGCAGGCGGGCCGCTGGCCTCATGGAACGATGGTGCGACGAAGCAATCGATACTCGCTTTTGTTCGGCGCGTAACTTCCGAAGGCGGTCCTGATTTCGTGCCTGTACCGGAACGGATTGCCGTTTTCGACAACGATGGCACGCTCTGGTGCGAGCAGCCGCTGCCGGTTCAGCTTTACTTCGTGCTCGATCGAGTGAAGGCACTGGCGCCGCAACATCCCGAATGGCAGACGCAGGAACCATTCGCCTCTGTGCTCAAGGGTGATTTGAAAGGCGTGGCCGCCGGCGGGGAGCGCGTGCTCCTCGAGATCGTCATGGCCACGCACGCGGGCATGACCACGACTGAATTTGAGCAGATCGTCAAGGACTGGATTGCTACGGCGAAGAATCCGAAGACGGGCAAGCTCTTTACCGAAATGACGTATCAGCCGATGCAGGAACTGCTCGCCTACCTGCGCGCCAACGATTTCAAGACGTTTATCGTCTCCGGCGGGGGCGTCGAGTTCATGCGTCCGTGGGCCGAGCAGGTTTATGGCATTCCACCAGAACAGATCGTCGGCAGCACAATTAAGACGAAGTTTGAGCTGCGCGACGGAAAGGCCGTACTCGTACGTCTGCCAGAGCTGAACTTCAATGACGATAAAGCCGGCAAGGCGATCAGCATCAACCAGTACATTGGTCGCCGCCCCATCATGGCCTTCGGCAATTCCGCGGGAGACCGGGAGATGCTGGAATATACGCAGAGCGGAGGCGGCGCGCGGTTCGAGCTTCTGGTCTTGCACGATGATGCCGCGCGCGAAACCGCCTACGGGCCGGCAAAGGGACTGCCGGCACCCAAACTGGGCGCCTTCCCACAGGAACTGTACGAAGAAGCGATTACGGATGGCTGGACAGTAGTCAGCATGAAGGACGACTGGAAGGTCGTCTTCGCATCTGAGAAGAATTGAAGGGAAAGGCCGTTCGAGCGCCAATGAACCTACAGGAAGACAACTTCTCTCCACTGCCGGCCGTAGCGGAACCAGCCGGAAAGCTCTACGTTCATTATCTACCGCCTGTCGTCGGCCTAGAAAAGCACGGAGCCGGGATTGGAGCGAAGTCGAGAGTACAAGCGCGACGGCTTCATGAGGAAGCGCAGGTCTTCTATTTTGCGTTCAAACATCCCCGGGTGCATTGGTACGCAAGACTGGTCGCGATCTGCACAGCGGGCTATCTGTTCAGTCCGATTCAGCTGATTCCGAGCTTCATTCCACTTGTCGGATTCTTGGACGACTTCTTGGTCTTGTTCGCAGGCGTAAAGCTCCTGCAAAGAATTATCCCGGCCGATGTGCTAGCGGAATGCCGTGACCTGGCGAAGGCCGCCGAAATGCGTCGCAAGAATGCAATTAGATCACCGGCAGCAGTCATTGCATTGGTTGCGGTTGTTGCGCTCTGGTTCATTGCGTCGATCACGGCCAGCAGACTGATCGCCTCATATATCTCTCGCTAAGGAATCCGCAGCGGCATCGAGTTGCAGGTGTCCCTAGCTCGCTAGTCCATCATTTTCAGTATCGCCTTCAGGATTTCCAATATGGGGATTTCCAACGCCAAGACCGCCAAAAACGGCAACGACGCGGCGAACACCAGGAAGACGATTCCATTTCGTTGGAATGGTCGTAGACTCATTTGCCTGGCGTTCCATAGAATGGAGCTCAGGTCAATTACTTCGGAGAAGTCCGCGACGCTCAGCATGTCGGCGGGCCTAGAATCAGAACGAATCCACTTCTTTTCAAGCTGACGCAACTGCACCCCATATAGTTTCCAATAGTCCAAGACATCCCGCTGACGTGCCCTCGAGAGCTCACGATAGTAGAAAGCCGTTAGAGGATAAACGAATAAGCCGATAACAAAAAGCATAACCGCCACGATCGCGTATTCTAACTGCCTTACTCGCACGCCGTCTATCAGCACCAGAGTCGCAAAACTGCCGGCGAAGGAAGCGGAGATGGCGAAGGCCGGCATCCTGAAGGCAAATAGCGTTAAGCCCAAGAAACCCAAACCGCCGGCTCCATCGGGGTGTACGGCATGCAACTGCAGGTTGAGGCGGGAGGTCTTCCAGAGGAACTGCCACCACAAAGCCGTTCGATAGAGGAAATTCAGAAGCACCACGAGATAGATCGGTTGGCTGACGATAACGAACCACCAGCCCGCGAAAGACAGACTTCTGTGCCCCTCGGGACCCAGAGTGCGCCAGGAGGGGGAAATCGTCGGAAGGAACTGAGGAACCAAAAGTGCTGAGTAGGCGTAGGCTAGCGCCACACAAATCCAAGTGGCTGCACGTGATTTGCGGAGGCGGTTTGCGGAATCGATGATGGCAGCGTAGCGCTGCTGGTCGGGCTCCGTCACTAGTTCCGCGTCTTGAAACTGTCTTGCGACCGCATCGACTGTGCAGGAGCACGTGCTTGAGGCGAGAATCAAGATCGGTAATGCCACGAGAAAGCGGGCGAGGATCGCGGGATCCAAGAGGACGGACTGAGCTCGAGTCGGTCCCCAAGCCAGCCCCTGGAGTGCACCGAGGACCGCAAGTGGTGCGTAGGCGATTACGACCGCGAAGGCTGCTTTCCGCGGGCCGCCGAATCGGAGGGCCCAGTCATTTTCAAACAATGGCAGGATGGGCGATTTCGACTCTCGGTCCAAATTCAGTGTCTCTTCTTTCGCCACGGGATTTCTCGGAAAGATGGCAGAACTGGTTTCTGTCTTCGCCTAGTGATGAACTGGCGGTCCAGCGAGCGATGCACTGTGGCTGACTGGATCTGAGTTCATTTCATTCCGAACACGGTAACATGCGCTCTGCCATTCAGGATTCCTTTGGTGTCATACCAGAAATCGATCCTCCGGATTCTACGCTTGCCGGCGCCCTTTAGATCGATCTGCCGGCTCTCTCCGCCTTGGGGAATGTTCACGCGGACCTCGATGCGATCTGGTTCACCGTTCTCGTAGACGATGACCATTCGTTGCAGGTTTAAGCCTGCATTCGTCACTTTGAACTTGATTCGCCGGAAATCGTCGAAGCCTCGCACGACGAGTGTGTCATGGTCTGCGGAGAAACTGGCGTCCACCGTTCCGATCACCCGCCAACTCCCAGGATTCCCGGCTCGAGGAGTAACCACCTTCTGGGCGTATGCCTGGCTGCAGAGGGCCAATGTTACTGCTGCCCCAATCACCAAGATTAATGCGGGATGCCTCACGGTCCTCTTATTGGTCGTGTTTGGTTGAACTACCATGGGCGCTTACTGTTTTCCTCTCTCGGTGTGAGCATGTAGCCGATCGTCACTTGGGACAGGAACGCCATCTCGCCGAGCGTTACGAAGTGTCGGGGTGTTCCTGCGGGGTCGTATCTGTCCCCGCCGGCCCTTGGCGGAATGTTATTGGCCCGCCTCCAAAGCGGTCTTGATCGACGTCAACGATTTTTGCAGAGAGGAGACCCCGCGTCCCACCGCATGGCTACGGACAATGGAGCCCTTGAAGCCGGTCAGCCCCGCCTGCTCCGATCCCATCATCATGATGAGGTAAAAACCAGGAAGTTTTGGATCGTCGCTGCGGATACAAAAGGTGAGGTCCAGGGCGGTCTCAAAATAGTGGCTCGAGTAGAGTTGTTTCTCCGCGATTGTGTAGGCTGGCTCTTCCGGGTTGTTCCCCTGCATGATCACAACGTGCACCATGCGCAGCGTCGGCTTGAGACCAAACTTCACGTTTTCCCAATAGAACATGTCTTCCACATTGGCCGGCTTGCCATTGGGATAGTCGAGAAGGTAGTTGTAATAGTCCGGTAGCACTTTCGGTAGAACTCTGGTGTAGCTGAGCATGTACTTGAACTGTTCGGGCACTTCGGTCGGGTCGTGCTTGTCGTTATATACTCCCAAAGCCGGATTGCCTTCTTTTCGGTAAGCCAGAAGCTGCTGCAACGCTCGCTTCTGCGCCATTTGATTGACTTGTTGTTCAGCATCGGGATCGGACCAATTAATGGATTGATGGACGTCTGCAATGGTGCTGGCGGGAATCTGAAGGTCACAGTGGTTGGGTTTGCAGTCTTTGAGGTCCTTTATATCTTCGCTGTCCAACGCGAAACCCTTCAGGTCGGAGAGTTGCGGCGGATTGCTGAACTTCTCGAGGGCCAGATAGTTCGGCAACTTGCGAAGGCGGTCGAAGTCATAGGCGACCTTGACATAGTTCTCTGGAGGCGCGTTGACGTAAATCACACCGAAGAAGAAAATCTCAGCCGGACTGCGGGACTCTAGATTCTTAGCCACTGCTTTCCCGTTGTGGAGCTCTTTGATCTGGTCCTGGCTGAGCCCGACATACTGCTGAAGGTAGCTATTGAGCTCTGCGCCCGTCTGAGCGCTTACGCGAGCCGCGGCACCAACAACCAGGGTGACAAGCAAAAAAAGTCGCACCATACTTTGCCTCATTACATCCTCCATTAATCCTTCGTGCGTTATTCCGATGACGCTCTCGCGAGATCTCCCCCGCGGAATTGTTCGTCGATGAACTTTCTCACAGTCATGGTCAGAGGGACTGCCAGGATCCCACCGGCAACGCCGAAGAGGGCCCCCCAAAACACCAGGGAAAGCGTCATCTCCAGAAAAGAAACGCCCGCCACTTTCTTCATGAATATCGGGTTTATAAGGTAGTCCACCAGCAGGTTGATCACGATAAGTGCACCGACCACGAGTAGCGCCCGTTTCCACCCATACAGAAGCAACGCCACCAGGCTGGGCGGCACAAGGGCCAGAATGAAACCTAGGCTCGGTATAAATCGCAGGAAGAAGGACAGAACAAACCAAAGCACCGCAAATTTCACGCCGAGTACAAGGAACACCAGCAAGTTTGCCAGTGCTGCGATCGCGTTCGTCTTAGCGGTTACGCCGATGTAGCGCTGCACGCCCTCTCCGTAGTGCCGTAGCGTTTCTCCGAATGCACTCCTCCTAGTCCCCTGTTCCTCCACCATTGCAGTCAGGAAGAGCAATGCCAGCAAATTAACCAGCAGACCGTCGCCTAGAAATCCAGCTGCTTGCGGGATCGCCACGCGACCTAACTCCAGCATCTTCTCAGAGGAAAATGCCTTCTGGTTGACAAGGCCCACGAGGTTCACGCCGTGCCCATTCAAGAACACCAAGACATGGTCGTACATGGCCATGATTCTCTGTTGATACTCCGGCAACTCGACTTTAAAGCGAGAGATTGCTTCGTACAGCGAAAAAACGGCGATCAAATTTAATGTGCCAACCAGGGCCAGTCCCAGTCCGATCGCTGTATTCTTGCCAAGCTTGAGCCGTTTCATGAACCACTCAGGCAACGGCAGAGCGCTGCAGGCGAGTAAGATTCCAAGCAGAACGAGCACAATAAGGTGGGCTGCCCGACCGGCTCCCCACAGAACTATCACAAGGGACGCGGTCCCGAGCAGAAAACGCAACGGCCCCGACGCGATCTCGCCTTCCCGGACTCTTACGGCTTTCATGTGGCGCGCCTAGTCGTTGTAGTAGCAGGAGACCTGCCAACTGCTGTACGACCCAAGTTGTTGAAAAGCTGAGCGCTTGTTGGTGTTTGCGATCTTGGGATCTCAGGTAGCCCCCGACATTTCGGAGTTCATCCGAAATTCCGTGGATAATTGCGCCTGACCCGAGTTCAGACCATCGAGCAATCACAATGTTTTCAGTAATCTACAGGAACTCGATCGACTTCACACTTGGCCTGCAAGTTGCCCTACGACAGCGGGTGCTATGAGTAGGGAAGTTCCTAAATTTTGACAAGAGCCAGAAAAGAAAGGCGTTACATGCGAATTAAATTTGGATTACTGTTGCTGGCGCTTCTGCCGTTGACTGCGCCGCTGCTCGCACAAGAGGCGCCCCCCGTCGCCGCGGTAGGTACCGAGGTTGGGACGGAAGAAACGCCGGCAGCAGCTACCAATTCCGAGGAATTAAGAAAACAGTCGCAGAACCCCATAGCCAACCTCATCAGCGTTCCGATCCAGGAGAACTGGAATTTCGGCATCGGGCCGGCCGATCGCACCCAGAATGTCATGAACATTCAGCCGGTGATTCCGCTCAGCGTGTCTGCGAACTGGAACGTCATCGTACGTTGGATTATGCCTGTGGTCTACCAACCTCTGCCGGTGCCGCCAGCCGGGCCCTTGGCGCAAACCACCGGTGTCTATGGCTTGGGAGACATGAACCCTTCGTTCTTCCTCTCGCCCAAGAAGAGCAAAATCGTTTGGGGCATCGGGCCGACCTTTGTGTTGCCCACGGCAACGAACACGACTTACCTCGGGCAGGGGAAGTTCAGCATCGGCCCGACGGTGGTTGTCTTGGTGCAACCGTCACATTTTACGATCGGGGTTCTTGCAAACAACTACTGGTCTGTGGCCGGTCATGCAAATTTCACCGCCGAAGGTGCGGTCAATAAGCCTGCCGTGAACCAGTTGCTCCTGGAGTGGTTCGTCAACTACAACATGAAGAAAGGCTGGTATCTCAAAACCGCACCCATCAACACTGCCAATTGGAGAGCACCGGACAACAGCGGCGTGTGGACCGTGCCCGTCGGCGGCGGAGTAGGAAGGGTGATGAAGCTTGGATTCCAGCCGGTCAATCTCTCGGCGGAGTTCTATGGCAACGCCGTGCATCCGGCGGGAACTTCGCCTTGGACACTGCGACTAAGCTTCGTATTACTGTTTCCCAAGTTAAGTAACGAACAGAAGAAGGTTTTGTTGGAGAAGGCACTACAACAGATGAATCAAGAGCCGTCGCAAAAGTGAATGCTAGCGAACTATTCTCACGGTTCGTCTTCAGCTTTGCTAAGAGCAACGGAGAACATTTCTTAGCTACGGTCCTAGGCTCGGCGCACCCATGGGTTGTTTTCTTGGAGCGGCTTCGAATGCGCCGAAACGCCGTTTCGTCGTGACTAACTATAAAACAAGGCGACACGTCACATTAAAGCTCAATCGTATACTACTGGCCGCCTACATCGTTGGCGTGTTCTTTGTGACATCCACGGTAGCACAGGAAGCCTCGCCACCGGACCAGTCGCCTCCTCAAGCGGCGCAGAGCACTGGGGACAACCCACTCGCTGAACAACTCCCCGGGGCAAAACAGACAGCTGTTTCGCCCCATACGGGCGGAACGGACCCGAACCTTCCACAGCCCGATTCGAAGGCAGAAGCGCTTTCTGCGGGACAACAACTCTCCAGTCAGGATTCCGAACACGTCGTACAGAAGCAATACACCACGCCCGATGTCCCTCGCAAGTCGAAGGAATATACCGGTTATAACGGGAAATATTTCTCAGCCCGACTCGGTTTAGTTTTGGTTGCCGACTACACCGCATTTTCGCAAGATGCGGATAGCATTAGTCAAGTAGGCATCCAGCAAGATCAATGGGACGACCGCGCTCTGCGATTCCTGTTATTCGGGGGTATCGGGCCGCAGTCGTACCGGGTAGGCTACTTCGTCTCTTACGAATGGAATGGTTTTGATGCCCCGCAAAATAAGAAGCCTTCTTGGGACTTCACCGACCTTTCCTTTGCGTTCCCGGTTGGAACGCTAGGCGCGCTGACGGTTGGCAAGACCAAGGAGCATTTTGGTTATGAAATTGACGGTGATGCAACGTTTCTTCCCCAGGATGAGCGCATTCTGAACCCATTCTTCACGGCCCGGGATGTCGGCGTTATTTTGACCAATGCCGTTTTGACAAAACGGATGACTTACTCGGCCGGATGGTTCAATGACTGGTGGGCGCATGGACGGCCGTTCGATGGGACAAGTAACCACTACACCGCTCGAGTTACCGGTCTGATTTCGATCAGCGAAGACGGCTCCAGGTATCTCCACCTAGGCGTGGACGCACGCTACGTTGGCGCAACGAACGGTTTCATCCGGCTCCAGGGGCGTCCTGAATCAAACGTAGCAAGTAACTACATTGATACAGGCAAGATCGCGGCTTCCAATGAGAAAGAGTTTGGGCTGGAAGCCCTCTGGACCCGCGGTCGCTACTCAATCCTCGCGGAGTATAATCTAGCGCAGGTGAATGCGACTCAAGTCGCGAACCCTTCGTTTTATGGGCTCTACATCACGGGGTCGTGGGTGGTTACTGGCGAACACCGGCCGTACGACCGCAATGTCGGCTACGCGCGACGCATCATTCCGCAGCGCCACTTTGGAGCGATAGAACTGGTTGGCCGATACTCGCGCCTCGATTTGGACGACAAATCAGTCCACGGCGGGATACTGGATAAGGGCTATTTCGGCGTGAACTGGTTTCTGAATCGTAGATGGAAAGTAGGAGAAGGAATCGGAATCGCCAGCCTTGACCGCGCCGGCCTCCATGGCCTGACCTCAATCTACTTGACCCGTATCCAATTCGTTTACTAATGTGGGAAACCCGGCTCGAATCCCTCGCATCTCGCAGCCGCGAGCAAGCAGGAGCGCTAGTCAGGCCTGCCTATCCAGGAATACTGCCACGCTACCGCAACATTCTGATAGTTTCCGCCGAACTGGACATAATCGCCGTCACTGTAACTGAATTTTAGACTTTGGTGCTTGCCAAAGAGGGGGATCGAGGCTGTCACGCCAATGCGCGAGCTGGTTTGGACGGTGGCGGAGTTTTCTACGCCGTTTCTGCCGGTGCTACCGCCATGCCAGAAATTGGCGTCGAGCGAAATCCAAAGGCGTCGTCGCACGTCGTAACTCACGTGGCCTTCAACGGAAGCGATGGGAGTTTGCAATTGGGTCTCGGTGCCGGGGAAAAATGCATTGTGCGAAAAGTATTCCGGGTTCGTGGTGAAGAATGACACCGCAGCGTAGGCATCGAGCACCCAAGGGCCCCATCTTTCGGAATAACCAAATTGGGGCTGGAAAGACCAGCGGTTAGACCCATTATTGATCAGCTTTGTTGCGTCGTATTGACCCGTCGGGGCGACAACCTTGAAGCTCACACCCAGGATTGTTTTCTGCTGCCACGATTGGTATTCCTTCACGGACATTGCGGGGCCGCCCTTCAAATTCACCGAAAGGCGATAGACAGAATCCAGAAGGCCGGAGCGGTAGACCTTATTCTCATTATCCTCGAACGTTCCTTGGTAGTGCGCTACAGCGTAAGGCAGGGAAACGAGGACGTTTGCCGAGCGACCGAAGAAACTCAGCGAGTGATAGTAGTTGATGGCCGTAACGTGGAGAAGTCCTGTTCCACCCGTAACTGGGATCACGCCGTTGATGGAAATATCCCCGTCAGAGAAGGCATACGTCAAGGTGACGGCATTCGAATGGACGGGCGTAATGACATAGGCTCGCGGAGCGAGATCCTGCGCGTGAGCCAACTGCTGCGGACTTGCTACGACGATCAGTGTGAAGACGAGTTTGACCAGATTGCTGCGCCACGCACCGAGTTCCCGAAGCTGACTCATGGACTTCTCTTAAGAAGGCCGGCGAGTCAAACCCAGCCCTTGCCGATCCTCCTTCGAAGCCTCCAGTCTCTCTTCACCCTCTGCAAAGGAACGCGTGACAGTAGCGTTCAACCGCTCTGCCCAATACCGAATCGCCGGACGGCGTTCTTCCGGGAGGTACTGGATCAAATCACCGATAAGCGCGTTCGTGCGCCGCATGACTTGCACGCTGGTCGCGCCGCAAGAGCAAATCTCATCCAGTCCTAACCGCAACAGATCCTCCCACGCGGGAAATGGAACGACGAGTCTTAGTTTGCCGTCGATGTCGCGATACGCTCCACTTTCCAAGTGACACTGGCCTAGCCGAAGCAGTAGGTCCTCGATCTGGTCGAGCGCCTGCACTGCTGTCGTCGGATCGTTGATTGCCGACGACAAAGCGCGAATGGCGATGTCCACTAGCAGCCGGATAGCATACTTCGGATCTTGTTCAAATGTACGTTCGTTGCCGATTTCGATCGCATCCCTCAATTCACCTTCATCGACGGCCTGCTGAGCTCCAAAGACGCGTAAAAGAGGCATAGACTCCACGGCCGTATCGCCAACTGCTACAGCCATTTCAATAACTCCCCCGCACGTTTGAGCCAAGCTCACTAAAGCGGCTACATCAACAGCTTGAATCGAGCGAGGCTTTCCGTGATGAATGAGCGTCTGGGTGCAACGCAACTCACGGAAATCGGCCGATTCCACCGCTGCGCCGGCCGACTTCACGGATGAATACGTTGTCTCTATTACATTCCGTCCCTGGTCCCCAGTGAAGATCAACATGTGACTTACCTGAAGCAAACTGATCCTCTGCGTTAGACTTATGAACATCGCTACGCTCGCAACAAGTAAGGCAACGACGAGCCAAAGACTGACAAAGGGCACTTTTCCTGAGCCGCTTCGGTCGATGCCTCCGAGCGCTGCTATCGCGTACAGGAAGGTGGCTGTAAATGTTCCCAGGGCATGTGACATCACTGGGTTCCGAGCGATCAAAGAAACCAGCCGTGGTGAGTAAGCAGTCGCGCTGTACTGGACCATCACGAAGGCCAGTGAAAATACGATGCTGGTCAGTGCAATCATGCCCGACGCGATCGAGGAGTAGATTGCCGTTGCGGCCGTGATGCTCAACGGAGAGACCAACCCCGGGAACATGTGGCCTTCGATTCGAGGAAACGTCAGCCCAGCCGTTAGTGCGGCGCCGGCGTACAATGCCGGTATTCCCCAAGAGCTGAATCTCAAGATTGCACTTCGGTTGTTCATGGGAATCGGTCCGACCTATCACTGATTATCCAGCGCGAACTTTCGTGCGCGTAACGGTGGCCGACGGTCGTGGTCCTTTTGAAGACCACGACCGGTGCCGAGGTGCGATGTAGCGACGAACTATGCCTTCCTGGTTCGCATTGCTTTCAAACCCATGCCCAGACTGACTGAAAGAAGTCCCAGTAAGCCGATGAGTGGAAAGTAACTGCCAGTCTTCGGCAGGTTCTCCGCCACCCGTTCCGCTGGAGCTTCTTCGGTTTTCGCCACTGGCGCAGCGGCGACCAATATCGGGACATCCGCTTGTGGCGCCGGCGGAGGAGGCGGCATGGTTCCCGTTCTCTTCACTTCCCGCGCAATCACCGTTTCCGGCGACTCCGTTACCTGCTGTGCATTCACCTTCATGCCTTTCCTGAGTCCGAACGCATCTGTTTCTTTTCCGTTAACGGTGAACTTCGTGCCCTTAGGAATCGTAAACCGCTGGTTCTCACCGTTCTCGAGCGTCAAAATGACCCAGTTGGGCGGCTGAATCTGCCAAACGGTTCCAGTGACAGTCTTGACCGTGGTAATCACTCTGGGCGTAGTCGTGGTGACCGTTTGTCTTTCGACCTGCATGCCTGGCTGAAGCTGATGCACATTTAGCTGTTTGCCGTCCACGGTGACAGTTGTACTCTCCGGCACATTGTCGAAATGTCGAAGCGTTCCATCTTCCGCCCGGACGACGACATTGTTACCCTCGACATAGACGATCGTGCCGCGTTCGACTGTGACCGAATGCGTCGCGGGTTCATGGGTTACAGTTGTCTGTGTCTGTACTTGAGCGGTTGCGGTGAAAGCGATGGCGACGAGGGCAGCTGCTGCCACGGCCAGTTTGCGTAGAACTTGTACTCTTCGTTGCTTTGCGTTCATCTCTGATTCTCCTTAGTGTTGGTACTTGTGACTGCGGGTTTGGACTGACTGACTTCGCGATGGGACCGATCGAACTCCTTCAATGATGCGCGCACGATGTAGCGTTGCGGTGCGCTGCCAACGTAATAGAACGGAAAACACGTAACCAACGTCACCGAGGGAAGCGGCGTCGGCTTCAACACCGAAACATCCTCGGGCTGCACAATTTGAATTTCCCTGACGACATAAGTGTCTGACTGGCTTATGCGGTCGAGAATGATCTCGTCGTTCTGTGCGAGATCCTTTAGGCCGCGGAAAAAACCGTCTCGATGTCCGGCGATGCCGAGATTGCCTCGTTCGCCCACATGCGCAGTCCCAAGAATTCGGCCCACTCCGCGATTTAACGTCAGATCGTCAGTGTCGTTATATACGGGCACCTCAAGATGAATCTTGGGGATGCGAAGAACGGCCATGGGGCGATCCCCATCCGTTACGACACTTTCCCTGTAGGCCTCCACGCGCTTCATCGACCACAACGAAAAATCAACTCGGCTGTCGGGTGCCGGTTCAATCTCGCTCGGCGAATTGTCAGCAGACGAGTGCACTCGATCAGCCTCGAAATTCTTGATCGCTGCGCGTGACGAATAGGTCCTGTAAATCCATGCCCCGCCCCACACAGACAAAAGCACGAGCCCTGCTCCCATCAACGCAACTTCAACCCTGCGAATTTGTCTGGAGGCTAAGTTCACAGTTACACGAGAATCGATTCGTCAAATGCTTGCCGCAAATCAGCGGTCAAGGCGACCGACGGAAGAAACCTGTTCAGATTAGTGCCCCAGGAGATTCTTCAAGCGGTCATAAGCCTGACGATATTCGAGCTCGCTCCGAAACATGTCTGCTTCCATTTTTGCTTGAGCAGATTCGATTTCCGGGTCGTCGGTTTTGTAGCTTGCATTCACGATTGCAGAGGCGGATACCATTCGACGGGCGAGTTGGGCAAGTTGGCGCGAACGCTCCAGTTCGAGATAGCTGCTCTTGACCCCGGCCGCCACTTTGGCCTTGGTCAGTTGCACACCCAGGTCCGCCATTTCGGCTTGTGCCTTGACCTCTTTCACTCCATGCTCGCGCTTGAAACCATCAAAGAGAGTGAATGAGGCGACGACGCCGATATAGCCGAAGTCTTTAGGAAGAAGGCGGTTGTTAACGGAGTTTTGGTTTGCGTAGCCGCCAGTGATCGCGACGGTTGGTAGGTATGCCAATTTCGTGAGTGCTAAGCCCGCATGCGCCTTTATTGCGGTTTGCTCGGCCTCTATCACTTCGGGATTCGCCGTTGCTTTCTCAGCGGCTTCCATAAGCGAGATGTCTTCCACCAGGGGTTCTGGCGGGACAAGTTCTAGCTTCGTTCCCCCCGGCAGGCCAAGCATTTCATCAAGTGAAGCGTTCAGCTCCTCTACCTTGGTAGATGAGAGCACCACTGCTTTTTCGGCGCCGATCATGTCCGTTTCTTGCTCCGCCGACCCGATTGGCGTTCCCGAGCTGCTTGCGGTCAGCCATTTGGTCTGAATTTTCTTGGCATCTGCCTCGGCGCTGATCAGTTCGCGTTCGGCGACGAGCAGGTCGAAGTAATTCTTCTCCACCTTGCTTGCCACTTCCGCCACAGGCAATCCGGCCTTTGCTTTAGCAATGTTTTCGTCCGCCCGTGCGATTTTCACGAGTTGATAGATCGAAAAAAGCGGTGTGACCGGTTGGGCCGCAGCGACGTTGAAATCCGTCTCATCCTTACCGAAGATTTTCACCGGCACCGACACACCTAAACTGGGGACCGTAAGCACCTCGCCTGTTGCCTTGTTGATGTGAAGGTTTGCAAACTGCGTACTGATATTCGGGAAGTAAAGTCCCTGCACGCCCAGCCGATGCTGCTTTGCGGCTTCCACACTCAACTGGCCGAGTCGGACGAGGGGAGTGCTCGCGCCTGCCGCCATCTGCTGTGCCTCCTGTAGAGTGATGCGGCGCGTACGCTCTGGAGCATCGGACGAACTCGCAGCGACTGTCGATCCGCCGTCGTGGGAGTCACCGGCAGGGTCGCTTGCGAATCGCACCGAATCGGTCGCTTTGACGCCGGGTACCTGAGCGAATGTGGTCCTCAGGGGCGTTCCGATCGGGGCTGGCAGTCCGAAGAAGGCCGGCGTCGAGGCAGCCGGAGTTGCGTCCTGAGCCGCAGCGAAGCCGCCCAAGATGAGACAAACAGCGAGAGCGAGAAGACCTTGACGGCCGCCCCTCCGCAGAATTTGCGATTGCTCAAACGATCGAAGTTTCCCATTGACTGTCATCGTTCGCTCCATTCCGCCGCTATGGCGGTAAATGCCGCGGGCAAATCAGTGGGCTGCAGGAGTAATTGACAGCCGCGCTTATCAGGGCCGCCGCTGCGAGCGCGACTCTCTTCGTGAACCACCCGCTAGTTACTGACTCAATGACGGTTCTTGCATGCCGCGGACCAACATGCGGCCAATGCGAGACGCCCTATTTCACTGAAAAGAAATCTGTTGGCTACGATTCGAACCTACTAGGTAGGCGCGCGCCCCGAGATTTCGGAGGCGGCTCCGAAATTTCGGGCGTAGCACTCCGGAATGCTGGCTTTGAAGCCGATCGCAGGGAATAGCCGTTCCGATAACTTGCGTGCACCAGCCTTATCCTTTTCCCCGACGGATTTCCGTGGAAAGAGGAACAGCCGCCTCGAAGACCACTGAGCTATCGTTGATCTAGTTGGGAAAGCCGGTCACGTGGGGACCGTTCCGATGCCCGAATGGAAGGGGAACCATTGATGACTGGCTGGCTGCAGTCCGCACTGGCAACTCGAAAGCTAGGAAAGTAGTTCCGATCGAGTGTCTCGGAACTACTAATGAAGCTTCGCAAACTCAGCTTTTGCGGCGACGAGGATCGGAATGTCGGGATCGGCGTCTTTCCAGAGCGTGAGAAAATCCTCGTATGCCACGCGGGCTTTCCCGGTGTCGCCTTGCAAGGCGTAAGCGCGCGCAAGACCGAGATGGGCCAACGCACCTGTAGGGCAGTTCTGGACAAGGCCACGATGGTCCAGAATCTTCTGGAACTCCGCGGCTGCGGACGCTCCTTGGCCGCCAGCCAAGTAAGCTTCGCCGCGAATGTAGGCAGGATAAATGCAAGAATAGTTGAGCTGGGTGCTCAGGCCCAATTCATACGGGGCTGCAGTCTGAAGGTGCTCGACTGCAGAAGACGCAGCGTTTCGAGTGATCTCAAGTTGAGCGCGAATCGTAGCCAGCCAAGAGGACTGCATCACCGTATTCAAGGGAAAGCGTTTGTTCAGATCATCCGCGAGCGCCTGCGCACGGGTCGAATCGCCGGCGACAGCCAGCGTCAAAGCGGCACAGCTTTCAGCATCGGGGCTACCGGGCGTGAGGCTCAATGCCGCATTCGCGCTCTCCCGAGCTGCTCTGAAATTACCGAACAGCGCTTCGCGCAGTGCACCATCGGTTGACCACAAGGCCGCCGATTCTTTGTTCTTTGCGCTTAGGGCCGATGCGACTGTTCGCCGCGTAAGTTCACGGGCCTTGCCTAGCCTCCCGAAGTAGGCCTCGGTGGCGGATTCCATGGCGAGGATCTCGTTCTCGACCTCTGCTTTACCCTTAAACCAAGCCGCCTGTTGCGACATTCCTGCGGAATCGCCCTGCAGAAAGGCCAAGGCGTACAGATTCGTGTGGAGAACCTCTTCGTCGAGCTTGCGTTCCTGCGCCTGGCCTGTAACATCTCGCGCCTCGGGGAAACGGTTCAGCGCCAGGTAGAACCCTCCGAGATTTTCGTAGGCGGTCACGTTATCGGGATAGAGCTTCAGAGATTCGCGGGTTGCCTCCGCTCCTTTTTCGTATTGCCCGATGCTTCCGTAAGCAGCACCCTGATTGAGATAGGGGAGCCAATCCCGGGGATAGGATTGCGCCCACAACTGATAGGACTGGATGGCCTTCTCTAGTTCTCCGGTGACATAAGCAAAGTACACGGAGGCGATGTAATACTTATCTCGCTCGCTCGCGTGCTCGCGCAATTCGAAGGCCTTGGTGATGTACGCGCTTGCCTGTGCGGGCTGGCCGATATTGACATACATGACCCCCATACGCGCGAAAGCCATAGCGAAGTTCGGGTCTAGCTCGATGGCACGCTTGTAATAGGGGATGGCTGCGGCACTGTTTAGTTTTCTGCCGAGGCTGAAGGACTTTAAGGCTTCGAGCGAAGAGGTCGTGGCCTGCTCAAGAGGCACATCAAACTTTTGCACGGAGGGGAGAGATTCTCCCAGCTCGCTTCGCAACTTTGTGGCGGCTCTGCCAAGTCCGTCGAGAACTTTTTCTTTTCCTGCGGCCTGAACCTGTTCCCGAGCCAGCGTGTCGCCACTTGCGCAATTGATCGCATTCAACCCGATGACGTACTGACTCCCGAGGCTCGCTATGGACCCGTTGATGAAAGCCTTGCTCGCCGACCGCAGGCACACTTCGCGTGCGAGTTCCTCAGTGAGTCGCTCGCTCGGGGTGTGGGTCATCTCTTGTAATGTCGCGCGGACTTTTCCATCCGAGAGGATATTGAGAAATGGCGATTGGCCCAAGTCGACAGCGAGGGCCTGTTTCAACGCGTCGTCGAAGACGGCATCACCGGTGCTGTTGGCGAAGTCAGCGAGAACGATAGTGTCCTTCTCGCCCAGCGCGTGTGTGTGTGGTACGAAAAACAGCCAACCGCCAACGGCGAGGCCGAGGAGCAGAACCGCAGCGGAGGCCGTCCAAACAAACCGGCGACTGTTACTTCGTCGAATGGCTTGCGCAGCCGACAAGGCCGCAGCCGGTGCAACCGGGGCGGCAACCGGCGGTGCCGCAGTGCCCGCCAGCACCGGGGCGCGTCTTAACTCCGAGTCGCGTCTTAATCGCTGCAAGTCTGCACGCATCTCGGCAGCGCTCTGGTAACGCAAATTCGGATCTTTCTCAAGCGCCTTGTTCACAATGCGTTCGAGCTCCGCGGGAACTGCAGGATTCAATCGCACCGGAGACGCTGGAGCCTGACTCAGCAATCCGGCGAAAACGTCTGCGGCGGAATCCCCTCTAAAAGGTTGAACGCCCGTCGCCATCTCGTACAGCACCACGCCAAAACTAAAAATGTCCGTCCGCGCGTCCAACTCTTTGTTCCGCGCCTGCTCCGGTGACATGTAAGCAACGGTCCCAACGGTGGAGCCCGCAATGGTCAGCGAAACGTCACGCGTAACAGCCACGTCGAATTCACTGGCTGGCCGAACGACTTTCGCCAGGCCAAAATCGAGTAGCTTCGCTTGGCCTTCGTTGGTGACCCACATGTTCGCGGGCTTTATGTCGCGATGAATGACACCCTTGGCGTGTGCCGCGCGGAGGGCGTCAGCAATCTGGCTACCCAGGTCCAGCAGCGAGTCAATCTCGATCGGTCCCTCTGCGATCTTCTGCTTCAGATTCTGGCCCTCCAGAAGTTCCATCGCGATGAAGGTCTGGCCATTGGCTTCGCCGATCTCGTAAATCGTACAAATATTGGGATGGTTGAGCGCCGAAGCTGCGCGGGCCTCTCGCCGAAATCGTTCGAGTGCCTCGGGGTCTCGTGCTAGTTCCCTAGGTAGAAACTTCAGCGCGACATGCCGTCCGAGACTTGCGTCTTCGGCCTCGAAAACGACACCCATGCCGCCAGCGCCGAGCTGTCTGAGGATTTGGTAGCGCGAGACGGTCTGCCCGAGAAGTGATTGGGAATCCGCCATTTGCCTGATATGTTAGGTTTCGCGCAGAACCCGAAGTCAACGAGCAACGCTGTAAGAAGAACCGGTTGCATCGACCGTCTGAGCCCGGCACGGCTTATCGGGAGTTAGCCGGCGATCCTAGCCTCCTGAACCCATTGCGTCGGAGCTACGCGACCGTCATTTGCTCACCGGCAGAGTAGTCGGTACGCTGAGGGCAAATTCTAGAAGCGTTTCGCTGGGGACGCGGATCGGTTCGCCCTTCTTGACCGCCGACACACCCAGGCCGACAGTCGCACCGATGGCAGCGCCTTTTCCTGCATCGCCAGAGATAGCACCGATCGCCGCTCCCAGTCCCGCGCCGCCTAGGGTCTTCTTGGCGGTCTGCGCTCCCTCGCTTTTGCCCGTTTGCTGAAAGCCGCTCGTAGCGATGGGGTGCGCGGCTCCGTTGATGATAATATTCGTTAATTGAAGTTGTAGTTCCGACTTTCCTGTGAATCGGCGGGCGTTCTCCGACTTCGTAACCTTGCCATGGACCTTGGTTCCGCGGCGCGCTACGACGACGCCATTTGCCACTAGGTCCGAATCGAGGGTCGCAGTGAAGAGATCACCTGAATGGGTCTTGCTGGTATCCAGGCTGTCGACCATACGCACGTAAACGAGAGTTCCGGCCGAGACTGTGACCTTCGTCGGTGCCTCCCGGGGCACCGGCGGTGGTGGTGGCGCAGCCGTAAACTCCAGCCCTTCGACAGCGGAAACAGCGTAGGCCTTGAACTGTCCGTCGGACCCAAGGAACTTGATCTCGCCCGTAGTGGCGCCAAGAAAAGTTCCATTGACGGTTTGGCCCGAGCGTAAGTGCAAAGTATCGGCGCTGGCGCCCGCTACCGTAACGAGCGCTACGAAGAATATTGCCAACACGCCTTTTTTCATTTTCCCATTCCTTTCAGGCATTGAGTAAGCTTCGGGCCGATTACTTGACGATCGGCAAGTTCGAAGAGATCTGAAGGTCCATCACCATCAGCAGCTGGTTCTCGACCTGGAGAAACCGCGCGGCGACTAGTCCTCCGAGCTGTTCGCGGATCTTTTCGTAGTATCTTTTCTTGAGGTCGTTGCGCTTGCCTTCCAGTTCCAGTGCCAGCCGCGCCAATTCATCGGCCTTCTCGTCAGTCAGGTTCCCATAGTTCTTCGCATACTCTTGAATCCCTGCAAGCTTCTGGTCGTTAAGGTTCTGAAGTTCTAGGTCGTATTCGCGGTAGATCGGCCAGAACTTCGTGGCCTGATCATCGTTGAATTGCATGATTTCAGTGATGATCGCCGTCTTTTTCGCGTGGACGTCGGCGCGCAGAAGTTCCACATATGCGCGGATATTGGTCTCCTGTGATTCGGTCGTCGCAGGTTGAACATCGGCGTTTGTCTGTTGAGCATGTACATTCGGAGCGCTGACAAACACCGCTGCTATTGCGGTCGCCAAAATCCACTTGCTCGCCTTCATTGGATAAGTCCTTCCTTTCCTCTCTTGCGTGATCGCAATCTTGCACCCTTAAAGCATCTGGGCATCGAAAGTTACTCATCAGTGCATTCGGGCGCCCATTTTGCTGCCACATCCGACCTGGACGCGCTTGCACTGAGAGCGGCCGCGACCAGCGGTCAACCAAGTCAATGTTCCAATCCAATGGACCAGCAAGAAGACTTCCAGATAGCGGGGAATCGATGCATGAAGCTAAGACCCTGCTAGACCAGTATTTTGCGGGGCTCCTCAAACATAGAGTTACAACCGTGCAACCAGCACGTGCCCCGAGATTTCGTAGGGCCTCCGAAATGTCGGGGATGTACTCGCCATACCACGATCGGCGGTCGCCACAATTGCGGACGAAACCGGCAGCAAATATGGCATTGGGGGCGAGGTTCCGTTGTACAGAACCCAGTCTCAAAACGCTTCGCCGACTCCAACGCCGAACGTGTGCCCGTCCACGCCCTGGGCGATGTCGGCTCGGAAATTGACGTGATATTTCTTACTCAGCTCGAACCTCAAGCCGCCACCGCCAGCGGGAAGGAAGTGGCTATTCTGTGCTTCCTGCGAAGGTTGGCTTCCTCCGGGGATCACGCCGCCAACGCCGGCGAACGCGACTAAACCGAATCTCTTTGGCAAGACGAGTCGGTATTCGAATTGTGTCGCGAGCGTATAGCGAGTGAAATATCGCCCCGCTGTATATCCCCGCAATTCACTGTTGGTCCCGTATATACAATTCCCGTAGAACGGGGGCTGCCCGGCAGTCGCGCAAAAGTCGGCGTTATAGGCGATAACCTGATCGTTGCTCACGCTCCAATATTTGTTGAACGAAGTCTTATATGACTGGAAAGAGTACTTGCTGCCTAGGCCCTGGGAAAAGAAATCTGACGTGAACGTGAAGACCGTTCCGCTAATCGGATAGAAGTGGTTGGGGCGGGTATCCCCGGTCAGCCGTACGCCGAGGGCCGTGATGTTGGTATGGAGTCCGACCTCGGGCGGGACCGGGAAAGTGCTCTCACTGTTTGGCGCGATGGTGATAAACGAGCGCCCTGTGATGAATCGAGGACCCACGAAGAAGTTCCAGCCAACACACCGCAAAAATTCAGCCATGAATACCTGGCCCGTTTGAACCAAAGGTAGCTTGAGACCTGCTGCGATTCCATTGCCGTATATGTCGTAGTCGATGTTACCGCGTACAAAAGCAGACGTGATCTTGTACGTATTCTCCTTCAGGAACAATTGCCCCCCTACAGCGAATCCGCGGCTGCCATTATTCGTAATCAACCCGGCTGCTCCAACTGTGGAAGGCGGAGAGACTTTGTCATTCTTGCTGAATGGGAAGATGTAGCCCAGTACGGGAACAATTCCCGTACCAATAGCGGGACTTGAAATCGGAAGAGGTGCCACCACAATCCCTTCCGGTATGGCGATTTTGCTCTTCTTTTTCTTTGACTGGGACTCTGGTTGAGCAGACGGTGCTGACTGCCCGACGGCATCAACTGCGTTCGGCTTGGGAGGCGTGATCTCTTGATCTGAGCCGGCTGCGGCGTAATCCAGCTGTTGCGGTTGCTGCGCGATCACCGGCGCGCTCAACAGCAAGAACGAGATACACATGATCAAGCCGTCCAGCAGTCTCGGGGTTTGACGGCCCGATCTGCACAGAGCGCATTGCGTTCGTGTATGAAAGATTCGTTTGCGCACCTGGTGGTTCTGCACTTTGCATTCCAGAATGAAATCGGTCAGGAGATCGTAACGACCCACGTTAGGGCGAACAGCAAGACTTTGGCAGACTGGGTGATGCGCCAGGCGCCTGTGTTGCCAGCCATCCCGCATGCTGTTCGTTCGTTAGGCCATATCTCGTTCGTCAGCCGATGATCCTCGAAATATCGGGGCGCTCCGAAATATCGGGGGCGCTCCGAAATATCGGGCAGACGGCCTCGCCAGACCGACGACTACGAGCTCGCAATCGAAAGAGTGAGAAGCTTTTAGGGGTGGATCGAAGCAGCGCTGCGTGCGGAACTCGCCGTGCTTATTTACAGACGCATGAACTCGTTGATAGGCATTGAGCGGGTGGGAAGCACTGCCCGGTTACGCGAGAGCATGAAGTGGGACGGGGGCGATGCATAGTCGCATCGGATTCCTTGGTTGCGTGAAACGAGGAACCAACGGAAACAAGCCGCCAATGAGGAACTCAAGAGTCATCACCGAATCGCCATATCGAGTGCCCAGGGGCGTGATCGTCATCGCCGCCTTTGTGCTATTGGGATTTCCCGCGGCTCTCGGCGCACAACAGCACGAGGATTTTGATCAGTATCAACTACAGCTCTCCGCCTCTTGGTTTTACTCGAACCCGTCGGGAAGCATTCAGGGAAAAAGCGACACTGTTCCAGTGGATTTTGGGAAAGATCTTGGCTTCAGCTCCTATTCAACATTTATCACCAAAGTAGACTGGAAATTTACGCGTAAGAATCATTTCTACGTCGCGTTTAGCAGTTTCAATAACTCCCATCAGGCTGCGCTGCGAAGGACTATCGTTTTCCAGGGCAACACTTTCGTCGTCGGTTCGGTGACACAGAGTAAAATCAACTCCTTCCTCGTCGCCCCCGGTTATCAATATGATTTCATACGACGGAAGCGTGGCCACCTGGGCCTCGGAGTGCAGCTCGATCTCTTCAATACCTCGGCGAGAATAAGTGCCGCGGCACAAGTTGTGGGCGGAGTGCAACACGCCGCGGTATCCGCAAGCGGCTCTCTCCTTGCACCAATCCCGGTCGTGGGGCCTCAATATCGCCTATACCTGACGAATTCACCTCGGTTGTTCATCGAGGGAAGCTTCTATGGAATGTACCTTTTTGGCTACGGCGATTTCATTTCAACAGCCGACGAGATCGGATATTCCGTAAACGAGCACTTTAGCGTGAACGCTGGATACGAACTGGGGTCGCGCCTTACCGTCAACAACAATCAGTCCAATCGGATCGGCCTTCGTATGACACAGCAGGGTGCGATCGCTGGACTAGCATTTTCTTTCTAGAGGGAAAGTCCGACGAGATTCAGCGGATGAAAGTGAGGAATGAGTATGTGTAAGAGCATGTTGGTCTACATTGTGTCATTGAGTTTGCTGCTGGGCACTTCCGGTTACGGCGGCGCCGCAGTGTATGCACAGCCAGTACCGACCGCGGCGGCCACATCGGATCAACAGGCGATGGATAGGTTGCTTGCTCCCATCGCGCTGTACCCGGATGCGCTGCTCGCACAAGTTCTGGCGTGCGCAAGTAGCCCTCAGCAGGTAACAGAAGTGAATAAGTGGCTCGAGCAGAACAATCAACTCCAAGGCACTGATCTCCAAGAAGCTGCCGAAAAGGCAGGCTTTGATGCCGGTTTCATCGCGCTTGTTCTGTTCCCCGATGTACTCAAGCTGATGCAACAGAATCTGGATTGGACCACAGAACTTGGCAAAGCCTTCACTAGCGATCAGAGCGCAGTGTTGGATTCGGTCCAACGGCTGCGTGCCCAGGCACAGGCGGCCGGCAACTTGAAAACCACTTCGCAGCAAGAGGTAAAAACGGAAACGCAGAACGGACAGCAGGTGATTGTGATCCAACCAGCGAATCCGCAGATCGTGTACGTGCCGCAATACAATCCCCAAGTCGTGTACGTTTCCTCGCCGCCCAGTTCCGGAGATGCTGCTGCCGCCGCCCTGATTGGGTTTGGGTTGGGTATCGCCCTAGGGGCAGCTATGAATAACAGCTACTACGGCTACTACGGCTGGGGTGCGTGGGGCATGCACTGGCATTCCCATGTCGTCGTAGTACACGGCGGCGCATGGCGTGTTCCTCCGCATCCACGCTATCCCTACGCCCGCCCGGTGCCGTATTACCGGCCAAGCGCGCACGTGTATGCACCCCGGTATAGCAGCATCAACGTAAACGTCAATAAAGTTAACAACGTCAATGTGAACCGAAACGTGAATCAAAATAACATCAACGCCTCTGGCCGGACGCCGCGGCCGACAACGGCTTCAGCTTCTCCTTTAGCGACTCGCGGTAATACCACCGTACCCTCCGCCGGACGTGGTTCCGCCGCGTCGTCGCGGCCAGCCGCGGGCGCAAGCTCCAGGGATTTGTCCCGCGGGCGCGCACAGACCTACTCCGGTGCGTCGCCTTCGCCAGCGCGGCAAATGGAAACCGGCAAGAGCACCAGCGCATTTTCAGGCTACCAAAAGGGAAGCAGTGAGACAGCGGCCAGTGCCCGAGGTCGTAGCAGTACTCGTAGCGGTGCCGCGGGCCGCCGCGGCAATTAGCAGGAGTGGAGCGAACCGATGAACAAATCGATGAGCAACGAATCAAACGTGTCAAAGAAAACGATGCCGTTTCTGGCCCTGGCTATTCTTCTTGCGGCATTTGGATGCAGCCACCAGAAGCCAGCAGAAAAAAACTTCCCGACGCCGGACGATGCGGTCGTGGCTCTCGTGGAGGCGGTAAATACCAATAATACCGGCGAAGTGGCGGCCATTCTCGGGCCGGACGCCAAAAGCGCCATTGCTTCCGGCGATGACGTCGCTGACCGCAATGGGCGCGATCTCTTTCTGGCTGCCTACTTTGAGCAGGCCTCCCTCTATGGCGATGACAACAGCAAGACGCTCTACATCGGAAGCGAGGAATGGCCCTTTCCAATTCCAGTCGTGAAAGACGCCAGTGGCTGGCACTTCGACACCGCGTCCGGCCTCGACGAACTTCGCTATCGCCGCATCGGACGCAACGAACTATCGACCATTGACACGTGCTATAGCTACTACGATGCGCAAAAGGAATACGCACAGAAAGCGCATGATGGCAAACCCGCAGGCACCTACGCACAAAAATTCGTGAGCGAAACTGGTAAGCACGACGGTCTTTACTGGAACGCACAGGAAGGCGAGGAACCTAGTCCCCTGGGCGATTTGGTCGCCGAAGCTACGGCGGAAGGCTACACCCGCTCCGCCGACAAACCGACTCCTTTCCGCGGATACTACTTTCGCATTCTCACCGCTCAAGGAGCCAATGCGACCGGTGGTGCACGCAGCTACGTCGTGAATGGGCTGATGAGCAACGGCTTCGCGTTAGTCGCATTTCCAGCAGAGTATGGTAATAGCGGCATCGTGACCTTCCTGGTGAATCAGGATGGCACTGTGCTTGAGAAGGATCTCGGTCCGGACACCGCGAAGATTGCCGCTGATATGAATCAATTCGATCCCGATTCCAGCTGGCATCGATCTGAGTAGCAGGTGAAATCCTGTAAACTGTGACAGCCGGGCACCCACAGCATAAAGACTTCACTTCGCTCAGGCTCCAGTAAGAGGTTTCGCGATGTTTGATGTGAACGTGGTCGAAGGCGAGACTCTGATGGTCGGCCCCGGGGCGTCCTAGACGAGAATAAGGCTTCGCATATATTGGAATTCATCGAAATCAAAGAAAGGCTGGTCGAGACGGGATTCAACCGCTTTTGTGACCTGACGCGATTGGAAGGGATCCACCTTTCAAGCGCGGAAGTTAGGGAATTGGCTGCTCGACGCCGTGTGTTTAACCCGAACGAAGTTCACGTAAAATCCGCGTTCCTGGCAACGGATCCTCTTGCATTCGGGATCGCACGCATGTACGAACAGTTACTGAATTCTCCTCGGATTGAAGTCAGTGTGTTCTACGAACTGGAGCCTGCTGCACAGTGGCTGGCGGTGAAGCCTAACAAGCTGAAGCTGTGATCGTCCACGTCGCTCGATACGATGCTGACGAGTCTGGACTGAAGAGGAACAATGGTCATCGGCGATAGGTTGCGAACGCTTCGAGAGACAAAGAATTTGTCGCAAGGAGAGATTGAAAAACGAACAGGTTTGCTTCGATGCTATATCTCCCGCGTTGAGAACGGGCATACCGTTCCCGCGATTGAGACGCTAGAGAAGTTTGCGCGAGCACTGGATGTTCCGATGTACCAACTGTTTTATGACGGGGAAGCACCCCCAAAGCTTTCGAACCTTCGAAAACGAAAGACCGGCTCCGAGGTGGTCTGGGGCGCCTCGGGAAAAGATTCCCACGTTCTGACCCGGTTTCGGAAGATCCTTCGTAAGACGAACGATGCTGATCGAAGGATGTTGATGTTCATGGCACGGAAGATGCAATCGACAGCGATTGCACTCGGCGCTGGGCTACCGATCTCCCGAGGAATTTGAACGAGAAAGCGGACGGACAACGGCAGACTCTTCGGGCGCAACCGTGGAGTTCGTTGTGGACGATGAGAACAATGAGAACGAGGAGAGGGATTCTACAAAGCTGGCTGGGGACGAGGACTCAAACGCCGTTCTCTTCCCCAGACCCCTTCTCCTGCTAGAAGATGCGACGAAGCCTGAATGAAAAGCTGCAAGGTGTGCCCTATTTTTTGTCTCAGCACAGGGGTTCATCCCAAAAGTTGGGTCCAACTTGGGTCCAACTTGGGTCCAATAGGCCCCTAATAGTATGGAAAACGATGATACAAGAAGTACGCAGAGCCAAGTACAAGCAACAGTATAGCCTTTCCTGAGTTATCTTCTAAGCAGATCGCCCCGCGTGGAATCCCTGCGTGCCCAGATTCGATTGTCGAGTAGTTGTGCCTCCTGCGGATAATTTACGGACAATTGAGGAATGTGGGAAAGAGCGACGATGCCCTTAAGCGACGCACACGAAAGCATTTAGATTTCCCGCCTCCAAGGCTTCGAACCAGAGGGTCGGGAGTTCGAATCTCTCCGGGCGCGGCGCGGAATGTCATTCCAAACGACGGCACATTAGGAAGCGCAGCGATCCGAACCTATGAAACGTCCGAGCTGTACCTTGATAAGATCGAACCTGACTACCGCTTCCACCGGTGAAAAGGACACTAACAATAGCGACCGATTCACTGTATCCACTGTTGCCAAATCGCCCTCGCTTTTGTTGTCCGAGATGATCTAGGATTGACTCCGCGTTACAGCAGGGCACTGAAGGAAGTGGTTACAAACAGTAGGTTTTAGCAGTTTTTCTTCGGCTTTCTGCTAATTGTGGAGTCCAATCCAGGCCTCCCAGCCAAATCGCCAGCAAGCCTGAGCAGCCTCTCACCAATTTTCCGTCCTAGATTGCGAATCGATGGCGGGCCATAGAATCGTGCCGCGACAGGGGCTTCCTTCAGGGGCTAAAGCCCCCTCATTTTGAGCGGCTTTTGTCCGAGCTAAAGCTCCGACCCCCTAAAAGGCCCTCAGGAACTTTGATTCGGCGGTTACTGCTTCTCCCAGACGGTTGTGACCGTAATCGGCTTGCCGCTCGCGTCCGTGGTTTTTGCCGTGATTGTGGTGACCTTTCCGTCCTTTGAAACTACAGCCGTGGACGTCCTGACCTCTTTGCCTGCTTTCAGGTAGGAGGTTGTCAGAGTATTTGCGTCGATGCGCTTGGTGGCGAGCATATCTGCGCCGGACGGCACGCCCGAGCCAGTGGCGGGCATCGGCTTGCCATCGAGATTGGTGGTATAGCTCCAGGAAATCTTGCGTTCGTCCGCAGCGACTCCGTCGAAGCTTAACTTTAAGCCGCTGCCTTGCGCGACCACCGTACGTGTCTCGCTCTTGGGCGCTGTGGCGCCCGCAAAAGTGGATTTGGCAACATTCAGCTTCCATGTGCCGACGAAGGGGCTCTCTTGAGCTTGCAAAGTAACGGAAGCAAGCAACACGAGTACGGCGGTAGGGGCCAGTGTGAGAAGTTTTTTCATGTAAGCTCCTGACGCAGGACTGTCGTCTGAGTGACTAACTGGAGCGGTTATACCAGAGACAACCCGTTTTTTCACCCTCGGCGCACAGGCAGGAGTGCGTGTGCCACGAAAGCCGTCCCATCTATGCAAACTGGCCCGATTTGGGGAATAGCGATGCGACGTGCTCGCTGCGGCATGATCGTGGCGGCCGCCGTATTGTTCGCGGGCGCGCTGCTCGTGCGGCCGGCGGCAACTGACGGCAGTCCGAGAGCAGCGGCGCAGAAATTTTGCGACGCAGCCGCTCAGTTCGTTTTTGGCGGCGCCGGCGGATTGATCAAAGCGCCATCCCAGTGCTCGTCGGCTTTTCCGCCCACGAAGCGCCACATGTCAAACCACGTCGTCGTGTATTTCTTCGACGGATCGCGCGGATCGGGATATTCGCGCGGGCGCACGACGATCACGTAGTCGCCTTCCGCGACCACCGCGGTGACCTTGGTCGTCGTCAGATGCTCGGGAATCGGGGTCGGCTTGCGCGTCGCGGTGAAAAATTTCACGACGCCCGCGAGGCCCGAGGCGACGTTGGGATTGTGCTGGATGTAGCGGTCCGTGATCCACTGGTTGGCGAGATCCCAGTGATTGGCCTCGAGCAGTTCCTTCATGATGTGATAGGCGGCCTGCTTGTTGGTGTTGAGTTGAGGGTTCTTGCTGGTGAACAGAGCGTCAGCCTCGGCGC
>Ga0335081_10001336_pt1 | contig 39231 bp, 32 predicted proteins | sample Lox_Sample_35_FD_206713 | JGI IMG/M metagenome (GOLD analysis project Ga0335081, IMG submission 206713) | Soil microbial communities from Loxahatchee National Wildlife Refuge, Florida, United States - Lox_Sample_3.5 | ecosystem: Environmental > Terrestrial > Soil > Wetlands | place: USA...
GGAGGAGTTATCTCCCCACGCGACGACCGTGCCATCGGATTTGAGCGCCAGACTGTGATAGCCTCCTGCGGCAATGGCCACCACCCCGCTCAGCCCGCTCGGTACCGTGGCTTGGCCCAAGTCGTTGTTTCCCCACGCGACGACCGTGCCATCGGATTTCAGCGCCAGACTGTGATAGTATCCTGCGGCAATGGCCACCACCCCGCTCAGCCCGCTGGGCACCGTGGCTTGGCCGTAGTCGTTGTTTCCCCACGCGACGACCGTGCCATCGGATTTCAGCGCCAGACTCTGATCGTCTCCTGCGGCAATGGCCACCACCCCGCTCAGCCCGCTCGGTACCGTGGCTTGGCCGGAGGAGTTATCTCCCCACGCGACGACCGTGCCATCGGATTTCAGCGCCAGATTGTGGCCGCCTGCTGCTGCCGCAATCGCTGTGAATCGAGTTCCCGGTTGAACGACTGGCATTACTTCGCGGCCCCAACCTAGAACGTTCCCCGGTTGCGAGCCTTGTGCCTGCAGCGCGCAGAGAAGAAAAACGACGAGAGCAAGAACGTTGAGAGATCCGCGCAGCCAGCTAGAAATTCTTAAGCGACTTGTTTGTTGTAAACTCGCCTTCACATCTCGCCCTGATGCAACGACTCCTAGCCTCGCGCAGACGTGGCGCGTTCGGGGCCTTGAGAATCAAGCCCCACGGGGTGATGAGCACATCTTATAGGACGGCAGGCGGACGGAGGCAAGAAGATTGTTTACGCCTGAACGTCCAACGTCGAACGTTCAACGCTCAACGTTCAAGGCGGCCGTCGGTTTTCGGCTATCGGCTGTCGGCCAGAGGACGGATGGGGCTACACCTGAACGTAGAACATTTGAGGCAGCCGTCAGCTTTCAGCTCTTAGCCGTTAGCCAGAAGACGGTCGAGACTACGCCTGAACATTGAACGCTCAACGTCGAACGCTCAACTTTGAAGTGCCGGCGGTTCACCACGAAGAGCACGAAGGACGTCGTGGGCCCCGTGAAACGGGGTGAACTTCGTGTCCTCGGTGGTGCGATTGGCCGACGCCGTTGACACACCCGGGTCAGCGTGATAATTTTGCCCGCCCTTGGCGGAGCGAACGTGTCAGAAACCCAAGCCAACTACAAAGATACGCTGAATCTTCCGCAGACGGACTTCCCCATGAAGGCCAATCTGCCGCAGCGCGAACCGCAGTCGTTGGCGCGCTGGGAAGAAGGCCGGCTCCATGAGAAAATCACCGCCGCGCGGCACGACGCACCGTTGTTTGTCCTCCACGACGGCCCACCATTCGCCAACGGCGACGTCCACATCGGCACCGCGCTCAACAAGATCCTCAAGGACGTCATCGTCAAGTACAAGACGATGCGCGGATTCCGTGTCCCGTATGTGCCCGGCTGGGACTGTCACGGTCAGCCCATCGAGTACAAGGTGACGAAGGAACTCGGCGACAAGGCCAAAGCGATCTCGCAAACCGAGTTGCGCAAACGCTGCCGCGCCTACGCCGAGAAGTACATCGACGTTCAGCGCCAGCAGTTCAAACGGTTGGGCGTGTTCGGCGACTGGGAACACCCCTATCTCACCATGACCCCGTCGTACGAGGCCGAGATCATCGGCGCGCTGGCCGATATGGTCGGCGACGGCTACATCTACCGCGGCAAGAAACCCGTTTACTGGTGCGCGACCTGCCGGACCGCGCTGGCCGAAGCCGAAGTCGAGTACGCCGACCACGTTTCCCCGAGTGTGTACGTGAAGTTTCCCGTCAAGGGCCGCAAGAATGAGTTCGCGGTCATTTGGACGACGACGCCCTGGACGTTGCCCGCCAATCTGGCAATTGCCGTGAAGCCGGAGTTGGGTTACGTCCGAGCGCGAACCAACGGTGAAACCTGGATTCTCGCGGAAGGACTCGTCGCGCAAGTGGCCCAAGCCTGCGGCGTCGAGTTTGAAATCGTCGAGAAGATGCCGGGCCGAGCTTTGGAAGGATTGGTCACCCGTCATCCATTCATGGACCGCGATTCGCCGATTGTTTTCTCGCCGTATGTCACGTTGGAACAAGGAACCGGCTTGGTACACACCGCGCCGGGTCATGGTGCGGAAGATTACGAGATCGGGCAGAAATACGGACTGGAGACGCTGGCACCGGTTGACGATGGCGGGGTGTTCACGGCGGAAGCCGGGCCGTTCGCGGGCCAGTTCGTGTTCAAAGCGAACAAATCGATCGTCGAACATCTCCGCAAGATCGGGGTCCTGGCTGCCAGCGCGGACGTGAAACATTCGTACCCGCATTGCTGGCGGTGCAAGAACCCGATCATTTTCCGCGCGATGGAACAATGGTTCATCGCGCTGGATCACCGCGGGCTGCGCCAGAGCGCGCTCGACGAAGTCAAGAACGTGCGCTGGGTGCCGGCGTGGGGACAGAATCGAATCAGCGGCACGATCGAACAGCGGCCGGACTGGTGCATCTCGCGCCAGCGGGCGTGGGGCGTGCCGCTACCGTTCCTGCAATGCCGCGACTGCCAGAAACCAATTCTCCGCCGCGACCTGATCCTGAAGTTCCGCGAGCGCGTCGTCCGCGACGGCGTGGACATCTGGTTCGAGCAGAGCGTGAAGGAACTGTTCGGCGACGTGAAATGCCCCCACTGCGGCTCGACGAACCTCGACAAGAGCCCGGACATCGTGGACGTGTGGTTCGAGTCGGGCGTCAGCCATCGGGCGGTCCTCAAGACGAACGCGCAACTGGCCTATCCGGCCGACATCTATCTCGAAGGCAGCGACCAACACCGGGGCTGGTTCCAGTCGTCGCTGTTGACCGCGATGGCGACGGACGGGAAGTCGCCGTTCAAAACGGTCGTCACCCACGGGTTTCTCGTCGTGCAGGTCGCGGAGACGAATAAGAAGCAGAAGATTTCCAAGTCGGCCGGCAAACCGGCGAACTCCGAGGATTACGTCAAACGGTTCGGGGCCGATGTGTTGCGGCTGTGGGTCGTGTCGGAAGATTATCAGGCGGACATCCCGTTGTCTGAGGAAATCTTTGCGCGCATCGGCGAGACCTACTTCAAGATTCGCAACACGCTGCGCATCCTGCTGGCGAACCTCCACGATTTCGATCCCGCGAAGAACACCGTGCCGCGGGAGAAACTGACGGAGATCGACCGCTGGTTGCTGTCGCGGTTGCAAGCGCTGGTGGCGGAGTTGACGGAGGCGTACGAGAACTTCGAGTTCCACCGGGTGTACCATCTGGTCAACGCCTTCTGTGCGGTGGAATTGTCCTCATTTTACGTTGACGTGATGAAAGACCCGTTGTATACGCTTGCGCCCGATTCGGCGGCCCGCCGCTCCGCGCAGACGGCGATGTACCATACGGTGGCGACGCTGGCGAAGCTGATTGCGCCCGCGATGCCGTTCACGGCCGACGAAGTATGGAGCTTTTTGCCAGGACGCGAAACGGAGTCGGTGCACCTGGCATCGTATCCCGTCGCCGACGCCAAGTGGCGCGACGCGGAACTGGAAGCGCGTTGGGACCGGTTGATGGAAGTGCGCCGGGTGGCGGCCCTGGAATTGGAGAAAGCGCGCCAGGCGGGGCAGATTGGCAAGTCGCTCGAAGCCCGGGTGGAGATCGAGCCCGAAAACGACCCGGCGCGCGAGTTGCTAGAAAAACTCGGCCCGCTCCTTGAAACGGTGCTGATTGTGTCGCAAGTTCGGGTCGGCCGGCCGACGGGCGGCGAACTCCGCGTCAGGGTGACTCGGGCGGCCGGGCGCAAATGCGTGCGCTGTTGGCGGTGGACGGAAGACGTCGGAGTGGATGCGGCGCATCCCGCGTTGTGCGGGCGCTGCGCCGAGGTAATGAAGCAACGGGATACCGTTGCCAAGGGATGACAGATTTTATGAAGAAGCTGGCCAAGAAATCGAAGACAGGCAGAGTGAAAACCGTTTCCAGCAAGGCGAGGACCGCCACCGTCCGGGCCGCGCCGAAGGCGACCATTGCCGACAAAGCGAAACGGGGGCGGGCCGGCGCCGTCGCCAAACCCGAGCCGGAACGTCCACCGAAGACGTTGAAGCTTTCGAAGGAGGACGCGGCCAAGTTCAGGGCGTTGCTGCTGGACCTGCGCGATCATCTCATTGACGGAGTCAATTTCCTCGCCAGCGACAATCTCAAGCGTTCGCACCGGGACGCCTCGGGCGAGTTGAGCGGCTACAGCCTGCACATGGCCGACGCCGGCACGGACACGTTCGACCGCGAGTTCGCCCTGAGCCTGGTGTCGAACGAGCAAGAGGCGCTGTACGAGATTGAGGAAGCGCTGAAGCGGCTCGATCAAAACACGTACGGGCTGTGCGGCATGTGCGAGCGGCCGATCATGAAGGCGCGGCTGGAGGCGGTCCCGTTCGCGCGGTTGTGCGTGAATTGCCAGTCCAACATCGAGAGGACCGACCGCCGGCCGGTGCCGCAGGGGCCGATGTTTACCGAGTCCGCCGAGGAGGAGGGCGGCGAGACGGAAGAGGCCGAGGAGTAACGCTGCGGAGCGCCTGATGCAATGGGTCGTGCTCATCGCCGCCACGATTGCCGCGCTCGATCAATTTGCCAAGTGGTGGGTCGTCCACTCCATCCGACCCGAGGAATCCCGCACCATCATCGCCGGCTTTTTCAGCCTGGTTGACTGGCGCAATACCGGCGCCGCGTGGGGGATCCTGCGGGACTACAACCTCGTGCTGACGGTGATCTCGGTCCTGACGGTTCTGGCGTTGTACGTCTTCCGGCATTCATTCCAACTGCACCGATGGGGTTCGCGCATCGTGCTCGGATTGATCGCGGGCGGGATCATCGGCAACCTGATCGACCGCATCCGCATCGGCCACGTGATTGATTTTCTCTACTTTTACATCGGCCGCTACCACTGGCCGGCGTTCAACGTGGCCGACAGCGCCATCTGCGTGGGCGTGGGGTTGTACATCATCCTGTCCTGGCGCGGCAGCCATGCGGCGCAGAAAGCCCCCACCGCGTCGTAGAACCCTCTACCGGCTCGAGTCTCGAACTCCGGATTCTTCATCAGCCGTCGAACGAGCCCAGGATCGTCTGTTTCAACGCGCTGAGTTCCCGCCGGGAAAACACGGATTCTGTTCCATGCCCGTTCGAGCCGTGCTCGCTCTCGCCAGGGCCGCTCCGTCCTCGGATGATGAGGCACAGCGATTTGACGGCGAGCTCCAGATACGAGAAAGGCTTGGTGACGTAATCATCGGCCCCGCGCAATACCGACTCGGTGCGGTGTTCGAGTCCGGTGTGCATGCTCAAAAACACGATCGGCGTTTCGCGGTGGGCTGACATCGCGCGGAACCGGGTGCACAGGTCGAACCCTGTCGCTTCGGGCAACTCCACATCCAGCAAGATCAGGTCGAATCGTTTTCCCGCGCGCCGTTTCAGGGCGCTGACCGGATTGGCGACGCACGTCGCCTTGAGGTTGACCCTCGACAACGCGCGACTCACGGATCGCCGCGTGAATTCGTCGTCATCAACCACCAGGACGCGACCGCGTGACGGCAATTTCCGGGCGTCGGCGGACGGATGGTCAAACAGGAACTTGAGCGTGTCGATCGCCTGCGCGATGGTCAGCAACACCGACGGCGTCAGATGACGCGGCTTGTCGCACACGCTCTTGACCAACGCTTCCAACGCGGCCGCCAACTGTGCCGCCGTGTCCAGGCCGGCGAGCGATGCCGCGGTGCTCAGCGGGCGGACGCGCATGAACAGGTCGTGCAAGTGGGCCAGCTCCCGTGGTTGCGCGGCCAGAGCCTTCAACGGTCGCCATAACGCCGCCAGTCTTTCCGGAGCAGCCTTCAGGAATTTCTCGCGGACTTGAAGATCGGCTGGAGTGCCCGAGGTACGCTCGTTTGTGGTCGCCGCTGGCGGACTGCCCAGGGCGTCTTCGACGATCTTCGGGAGCTTGTCGGGCCGCAGCGAACCTTTGGCGAGCACATGGTTGGCGCCGGCCTCCCAAGCCTGTTTCACCATCGGGCTCAGATAAGCATTGGTGATGACGAGAACGGGCAAAGTCCGAGCATCGAATTGGGCGCGAATCGCCTTGAGAACATCCAGCCCCTTGACTTCGGGGAGCATGAGATCCAAGAGCACGAGATCGGGTTTGCGACTGCGGAGGGCTTCCAGTCCCGAGGCGCCATCAGACGCCACCGCGACTGCATAACCCTCGGAGCCGAGTTTCTCCCGATAGATTTCGGCCACGAACGGGTCGTCTTCAATCACGAGAACGTGCTTCATGACACCGTCTCCTGTTGAACCGCCCGGGATGGCGCCGGGGCAACGGCTGGATCGGCGTCGAGACCGCGCTCGCGCGGCGGGAGGGCGGCCGACTGCGAAACCGATCCCGGATCGCGTTCCCGATTGAGGCGCTGTGCCGGCCCGTGCGTCGCGGGCTCACGATTGTCCCACGAGCCGCGCATCACGAAGCTCAGGGCTTTGACGGCCAGTTCCATGTACAGGAATGGTTTGCTGATGAAGTCATTGCCGCCGCGGAGAAACGATTCGGCGCGATGCTCGTCATCGGCGTGCAGGCTGAGAAAGATGATGGGAATCCCCTGATACGCCGGTGCGCTGCGCAGGTTCGAACACAAGCTGTACCCGTCGCCGCCGGGCATCTCGATATCCAGAAAAATCAGGTCGAAGCGGTCTCCCCCCTGTTCTTGGAGAGCCCTGGCGGGATTTTCCACGCAGGTCGCCTTGAGACCTACCATTTCGAGGGCCGCGCACACGCCGCGGCGGGCAAACTCGTCGTCGTCCACCACCAGAATGCGGGCTTGGGCAGGATCGCGGCGCGCGGCTGCCTCGGCATTGTTGGCCAGGTACTCGAGTGTGTCAATCGCCTGGGTAATCGTCAGCAACACGGAAACGCTGACTGCGCGGGGTTTGTCGCTGAGGACTTTGAGAAGCCCTTCCAAGGCCTCGGCCATTCGGGCGACGGGCTGGAGTCCCGCCACGGTTGCGGCGGCCGTCACGGGACGGACCTTCGCATACAATTTCTCCAACGACACCGGGGTCCCCGGATCGTCCGCGACCATTTCGTGTGTTTCCCGCAGTGCGGCCACCAATTCGGGAGCCGTCCTCAAGAATGCCTCCCGCGCGGCCGGGTCCACTTTGGAGCTGCGATCTTCGAGCGTCGCCGGAGCGCTGGCAGTCGGCTGAGTCGAACGTGAGTCATCCAGAGCGGCTTTGACCATGCCGGCGACCTGCCTCGGCGTGTAGGTGGACTTGGTGATCACCTGGCTGGCACCCGCTTCCCACGCCGACTGCACCATTCCACCGAGGTAGGTGTTGGTAAACACCAGCACGGGAAGCTCCCGCGGATTGGCCAGGGAACGAATCGCTTTCAGCACCTCGATGCCGTCGACCTGTGGCAGCATCAGGTCCAAGAGCACGAGATCCGGTTTTCGGCTGCAGAACATCTGGAGTCCCGATTGACCGTCCGCCGCCACCTCCACGCTGAACCCCGCGCAACTCAGTTCGTCTCGGTAGACGTTGGCCATGAGGAATTCGTCTTCGATCATGAGGATGCGTTTCATTGTTTCGCTCCTTCATCGGCTGCGAGTCATCGACGGTTCGTCGGCTGGCACAACCGGCGCCGGGCCCGACGCCGTATCGGTTTCGCCATTCGATCCGGGGGCCTCGCCGGTGAAGCGCCTCACGCTGCCGACATTCTCCCACGGACCGCGCAGGACAAGGCTCAACGCCTTCACCGCGAGTTCCATGTACAAGAATGGCTTGCTGATGTAATCGTCGCCGCCACAGCGCGCGGATTTGACGCGGTGTTCGTGATCGGCGTGCATGCTCAAGAAAACGATGGGCGTTTCCTGATGCGTCGGGGTGCCACGCAGAATCGAGCACAGTTCGTATCCATTGATCTCGGACATCTCGATGTCCAGGAAGATCAGGTCGAAAGAATCACCGGCCAATCGCTGCAAGGCCCCCGCCGGACTGTCCACCCAAACCGCCTTCAGGTTCACCTTTTCGAGCGCGGCGCAAACGGCCTGGCCGACGAACGCATCGTCGTCCACAACCAGGATCCGCGGCGAGTAAGGATGATGGAGGGCCACGACCTCGTGGTTCTCAACCAGGAAATCGAGCGTCTCGATGGCGTGCGCGATGGTCAACAGCACAGAGGGCGTGATGGGAGCGCGTTTGTCGACCAACTCCTTGAGGAACCCTTCAAAGGCTTCAGCCATGCGAGCCACTGGCTGCAGTCCCGCGAGGGCCGCCATGGACGCGAACGGATGGGCTTTCGCATATAACTGGTGGATGTTCCCCTGATTGGTCGGATCGGTCGCCAACGCTCGCAGAGTCCGCTTCAGCGCGAACCGGGTTCGGGGAGCCGCCTGGAAGAATTTCGTACGGAACCACGCCGTCTGTGCCGACGTGGATTCTGACGGCGCCGTGTGGACGCCAGGCACCGGGTCGCGGGGCCGGGGTTCTTTCAGCGTGTCCTCGATCAACTGGACCATCTGCTTGGGCGTGTGACCGGTTTTCGTCAGCACGAGATTGGCCCCTAGCTCCCAAGCTTGCTGCACCATGCCGCCGAGATACGCGTTCGTGAACACCAAGACGGGCAAATCGCGAGGGTCCGCAGTTGAGCGGATGCGTTCCAGTACTTCCAGCCCGTTAATGTCCGGTAGCATCAGGTCCAGAAGCACCAAATCCGGTCTCTGGCTGTTGAACAGTTCCATTGCCGAATCACCGGTGGAGGCGACATCGACCGTAAATCCGGCCTCGGTGAGTTCACTCCGATAGAGACCCGCGACGAAGGGATCGTCTTCAATGATCAGCACGCGCTTCATACCGTCAGCTCCTCTCTGGTGTAGTCCTGTAAGTATTCCTTGATCCGCTCAAACTCCTCCTGCACTCTGGCGTAGGCCCCGGTGGCCTCGGTCAGATTGTTCTCGTGTCCCATCCGCTCCAGTTCCCGCAGAAGCGGGACGAGGCCGACCATGCCGCACATGGCGCTCGAACCGGCCACGCTGTGGGCGATGCGCTTGACCTCGCCGGCCGTGCCCGCCTGAATGGCCCCGTCAAGCTGGGCAAGTTGATTGCCTGCCTGGAGCAGATAACGGTCGGCCAGCTCACGCTTGCGTCGCTCGCCCTCGCCCGCCACTTCCGCGAACACCTCCATGTCCACGGGGACGGATAACTTCTTCGGGGGAAACTGGATCGCCAGAGGCGACTGGTCCCCACCCGGCTGATTGGTCGCGGTGCCACGTCCGCTGCGGCTCGCGGCGGACCGGGTGAGCCAGTGGGTGAGAACGTTTTCCAGCTTGGCCACCCGGACCGGTTTGCTCAAAAAATCGTCCATCCCTGCCGCCAAACACTTGTCCTTGTCCTCCTTCATCACGTGGGCTGTCATGGCGATAATCGGCGTGTGTCTGGCCTTGCCTTCGCGCCGACGGATTTCCGCCGTCGCTTTATAACCGTCCATCTCCGGCATCTGACAATCCATCAAGATCAAGTCGTAGGGAATGCGCTGTAACGCTTCGAGCGCTTCGATGCCGTCGGCGACTGCGTCCACGTTGTGACCCATCTCCTGGAGTTGCCGCAAAATCACCTTCTGGTTGAACGCGTTGTCTTCGGCGACCAGAATGTGGCCCCGCTTTCGGAACTGCGCCGGCCCTGCCGGCGACAAGCCCTGCTGAGGGATCTGGTCCACCGCCGGTTCGAGACTGCTGCCGTTCGTTGGCGCGGTCGCCTTCTCCAGGCGCGTCGTAAACCAGAACGTTGAGCCTTCGCCGGGGACGCTTTCGACGCCGATTTGTCCGCCCATGAGTTCCACCAATTGTTTGCAGATGGCCAGCCCCAGCCCGGTTCCGCCGTATCGGCGGGTCGTGGACGGATCCACCTGGGAGAACGGCTCGAACAGGCGCGCGCGCGCTTCTTCGGGAATCCCAATACCCGTGTCGACAACTTCAAAGCGAATCACCACGTGCGTATCGGTTTCGTTGTCTTTCCGGGCGTGGACGATCACCTCCCCCTCGTGCGTGAATTTGACGGCGTTCCCCGTCAGGTTCGTCAACACCTGGCGCAGCCGCCCGGGGTCGCCGCACACGGCGGCGGGCAGATCTGAAGCCGGGGCCGCGGTCAATTTGAGCTTCTTGGTCTGCGCCTGTTCGGCAAGCAACTGAACGACTTCGCCGATGGTTTCGCGCGGGTCGAAGTTCACCATTTCAAACGTGAGCTTGCCGGCCTCGATCTTCGAGAAATCGAGGATGTCGTTGATAATGGTGAGTAGTGATTCGCCGCTGAGGCGCACCGTTTCGGCAAACTCGCGCTGTTCCTCCGTGAGTTCCGTGTTCAACAGCAAGCCCGTCATGCCGATGATGCTGTTCATGGGCGTGCGAATTTCATGGCTCATATTGGCGAGGAACTGGGACTTGAGACGGTTTGATTCCAGGGCCGCGTCGCGTGCGCGGGCCGACTCCAACTCCCGCTTGCGCTCACTAATGTCCTGGAGCGCTCCGATCATGCGTTCGGCCCGTCCCTGGCGGTCGCGCAGGACATAGCCGCGGTCGAAAATGTCGGCATAAGAACCATCGGCGCGCCGGAGGCGATATTCGGCGGACCAGAAATCTTCGCTGCCGTCGAGAACGTCCTGCACGCCGGTGACCACCCGCTGCCGATCCTCCGGATGCAAATTCCTCTCCCACCATCCGCGATCAAAGCCGACCTGACCCAATTCATGGCCGAACAGCGCCTGAAGACCGTGATTCCACCAGACGGCGTTGTTCGCCAGGTTCCAATCCCACACGGCCTCGTTGGTGGCGCGGGCGACGATGCGAAACCGCAAATCGCTCTCCCGCAGTTCTTCCTCCGCCCGTGTCCGTTGGATGCGATCGACCGTGATCATGTGGAAGAGAAACCCGAGCAACGCGACGATCAAGCCCGTCAACGCGGACAGCAGCAGCAGCACGTGACGGGCGCTGACCTTGGCGCGGACTTCCTGTGCGCCCAGTCGCAGGTTCTCTGCCGCCTCCATATCGGCGATTGTGGAGCGGATTTGCTCCATGAGTTCCCGATCGTGATCCGTGCCGAGTTTCCGTGCCGCCGTCGCCAGTCCCCGGCGTTTGCGCAGGGCCACGAGTTCGTTGGCGAGGGCGAGTTTTTGGTCAACCAGCGGAGCGAGCACGTCCAGTTTTCTCCGGAGAACCGCATCCCGATCCGCCAGCGCCTGCAGGTCCGCCATGCGTTGGCCCACCCGGGCAATGACCGGCTCATACAACCTCAAGAACCGCTCGTCGCCGACGAGAGCAAACCCCCGCGAGTCCGTTTCGACGCGCTGCATCACGGAGAGCGCTTCGCCCAGCTTCGCCAGCACCTTGTGGGTCTGGTTGATGCGCTCGTTGGCTTTGGTGAGCTGATCCATCGCCAGATAAGAAACGGGGGCGATGATCAGCGCCAGCAGCAGCGCCAGCGCGAAACCCACGGTCATTTTCTTTTCAATCGACCATTTCATTCCTGGGAATTCCATTTGCCCGGATCGGTCCGCGTGGCCCCGTGGCTCGCGTTTCAGGCAGACAAGCCGCCAGTGGGGACCGCCGTCGATCTGTCGTCCTGCGCGCACAATCCCAATTCGTTCTCAAGATAGGCGATCACCTTCTCCAGCCGGGTTGGCTTGGCGATGTAGCGATGACCGCCGATGATCCCTTGCTTTTCGGCCAACTCACGCTCGGAGACAATGCTGGTTAAAAACACGATCGGCGTGGTGCGGAGTCCCGCCTGATTGGCGATTTGGAAGGCAATCTCGCTGCCCTCAACATCCGGAATGCACACATCCAGAAGAACCGCATCCGGCCGGAACTCCTGAGCGACACGAAGCGCCTCTACGCCCCGGTTGACTTCTCGAACCTCGAAGGGCCCGCCCTTTTCGAGGCCCACCTTCAACATCCGTGTTGCATGAATATCATCGTCGATAACCAAGATTCGCTTCTTGCCCATTGGTTTTCCCTTTTGTTGTTTTTCCGTTTTTCGGCGCTGCCATTGCGACAGCTTTCCGCAGAGCTTCATGGGTGAACGGCTTTGCCAGTACCTGATCCACACTCGCCGGTCTCGCGCCGGAGCCATCGAGCGCGTCGGCAAAACCCGTCACCAAGATCACGGGCGTGTCGGGGGACATGGTCTTGATCACGCCCGCCAGTTGATCGCCGTTCATTTCGGGCATGGCCCGGTCCGAGAGCACCAGATCGAATCGTTTCGAGTAGAACTTTTTCAGCCCCTCGCCCCCGCTGGCGGCGGTTTCCACCGCGTGCCCGTCGCAAACCAGGTACTCCGCTTCGATCTCGCGGATCAATGCGTCGTCCTCCACCACGAGAACCTGCAACGGGTCAGCTTGGGCGACGGACTGTGGTTCGGGCGATCGCAGCGGTTGGTCTGCATGGACCGGCAGGCGGACGATGAAGGTGGAGCCCTGGCCCCATTCACTCTGAATATCCAGCGACCCGCCGTGCCGTTGGATGATCCCGTACACGATGGACAGACCCAAACCCGTGCCGTGCTCGCCCTTGGTCGTGAAAAACGGTTCGAGGCACCGCTCCCGAGTTTCCGGAGTCATCCCGATGCCTGTGTCGCTGCACTCGAAAGCAACGAATTCACCGTCGCCGCGGGTGCGAAATGTAATGACCCCTCCCTTGGGCATCGCATCGACGGCGTTGAAAATAAGGTTGGTCAGGACTTCCCTCAGGTCGCCCTCGTCGCCCATGACAAGGGGGACACTCTGCAGTTCCGTCCGAATCTCCACGGTGATACCGTCGGCTTGCGGCTGCTGTTTCCACTTCGGTTGCGTCAGCGCGATGGCCTGCTGGATCAAAGTATTGAGGTCAACCGGCTCGAAAACCTCGGTCTCTCGCCGCGGCCGGTAGAACGTCCGCAGCCGGCGCACGACGCTGGCGGCGTCCTGCGCGGCGGCGCTGATCATCCGCAAGTGTTCCTGGACCTGGCCCTGATCGTGCAACTTGTCCGGTGACGTCAACATGAGTTCGGTGAACCCGAGGATTTTTGAAAGGGCATTGTTGAAGTCATGCGCCACGCCGCTGGCCATCTGTCCCAGGGCCCGGAGGCGCTCTTGTCGGACAATCTGCTGTTGTGCTTCCCGCAACTTCGCCAGTGTTTGTTCCAGTTGGCGGTTGCTTTCCTGCAAGGCCGTCTCCGCTCCGCGACGCTGGCTGATGTCCTGAAACGTGAGAACCGCCCCGACCATCTTGTCTTGCTCGCGAATCGGCGTGCCGGTGTACTCGACGGGGAATTGTGATCCGTCTTTCCGCCAAAACACTTCGCCATCCATCCAATGTACCAGCCCGTCCCGCAGCGTGGCGCACAGCGAACATTCCTCCTGGGAGAGCCTGGTCCCATCCGGCTTGGTGTGATGGACCACCTCATGCAGCGACTGGCCGATCAATTCCTCGCTCTTCCAGCCAATCAGTTTCGCCCCGCGCGGATTGATGAAGGTGATCATCCCCTGGGCATCCAAACCGCAGATCCCCTCCCCCGCCGATTCCAATATCGATTCCATCCGCCGGCGAGATTCCGCCAGCGCCCGTTCCGCCTGCCGACCCTGGCGCCGCTCATCCGCCTCGCGCACCTCGCGCTCGACCGCGGGCACCAAGCGCGCCAGATTGTCTTTCATGATGTAGTCGTGCGCGCCTCCCTTCATGGCCGATACGGCCAGTTCCTCGCCGATGCTGCCCGACACCACGATGAACGGCACGTCACAGCCGTGTTCCCGGTACAGCTTCAGCGCCGCCAGCGAACTGAAATGCGGCATCCGATGATCCGAAATAATCAGATCCCAGTCCTGGGCCTTCAACGCGGCGGCCATGGCCTCGGCTGTCTCCACGCGTTGATGCGTCACGTCGTAGCCGGCCCGGCGCAGGTCCCGGACGATCAACTGCGTGTCGTCTTCCGAGTCTTCAACAATGAGTACTCGCAGCGGCGTGCTCATCCGGTCCTTCCGTTCCGAGGCGGCGGCTCATTCAACACCAGCCAGTACAAACCCAGTTGGCGGACCGCCTCGGAAAACTGTTCGAAATCAACCGGTTTGAGGACATAGCTGTTGGCACCCAGACCGTAACTGCGGAGCAGGTCTTGCTCTTCCTTCGAAGTCGTGAGAACGACAACCGGCAGCAACCGCGTCCGGGGGTCGGCCCGGACGCGGCGCAAGACTTCCAAGCCGTCCACTTTCGGCAATTTCAGGTCCAGCAATACCAGGGCGGGCAACTCTCGCCCGTCGCTGCGCAGATAGTCGAGCGCCTCGGTGCCGTCGGCGACAACGATCACTTCGTTGGAGATGTTGTTCTTCTTGAGAGCGCGCAACGTCAGGGACTGATCGTCGGGATTGTCTTCCACCAACAGGATGGTTTTGTTATTCATGGCTTTCCTTCCATCGGCGCAAGACCCGGCGAGCGCCGCCTTGAGCGCTGGACGATCCCCTGCGGCACCGGGCTGGCTCCGAATCGATTGAGTAGAATTCGCTGACGAGTTCATTCATCGTTGGTCGGAGCGGTTCGTGCGAATTGGAGCGGGCCGCGGCTTGAGTGGGCATGAGGTCAGCAAGCCTCGACTCCAGCGTGTGACATGCCTGCAGGTTCCGAGCGTTGGCTGTGCCGGCGGCCCGCCCCAAACGGCGGATCCGACGCCAAGCCTGGTGGAGAACAACGGGACGCGCGTCCTCGTTGATCCCTCCGTTCAGATCCATCAGCTCCATGGCGAGAGACGGAATGGGCGGTTCGGCTTGGCGTCGGACCCCGGTCACTAACGAGAGTAGAAATCGATGGTCGGTGTTCGTGGCGTGACCCTTTCAAGACAAAGTGAAATAGAACGTCGCTCCCTTGTTGACCTCGGCTTCGGCCCAAATGCGGCCGCCGTGGCGGTGGATGATCCGCTGGACGGTGGCCAGCCCGACGCCCGTGCCCGGAAACTCCTTCATCCCATGCAACCGCTGAAACGGGGCGAAGAGCTTGCCCGCATACTGCATGTCGAAACCCACGCCGTCGTCGCGCACGAAGAACGCTGAGTGACCGTTGTTGCGATTGAGCCCGAATTCGATCGTGGCCCGCGGTTGCTTGGCGGTGTATTTCCAGGCGTTGCCGAGAAGATTTTCAAGTGCGACGCATAACAGATGCGGGTCTCCGTTGGCCTCCAGGTCCTTGGCGATTCGCAGTTCGACACTTCGTCGCGGGTCGCGTTTGTGCAATTCGTCGACCACGCTGCTGGCCAGCTCGCTGAGATTGACCGTCTCGCGGCGCAGTTCACCCCGCGACACGCGCGACAGGTCCAACAGATCGTCGATCAACTGCCCCATGCGCTGGGTGCCGGCGCGGATCCGCTGCAACAAATTCTTGCCCGCCTCATCCAACTGGCCTCCGTAATCTTCAAGCAACGCCTGGCTGAAACCGTCAATCCCCCGCAGCGGGGCGCGCAAATCGTGGGAGACCGAGTAGCAGAACGCTTCCAGTTCCTTGTTGGCCGTCTGTAACTGGGACGCCTGGAGTGCCAACTCCTCATTGAGGCGCTGGATTTTTTCCTGGGCGAGCCGGCGCTCGGTGATGTCGCGCGCCGCCGCGTAAACCACGCTCTGCCCCGGCACGGGTGCGGGACACGACCAGGCGAGCTGCCGGTACGACCCGTTTTTGCAGACGTAGCGGTTTTCAAAGTAAACCGTGTCGATTCCGCTCCGTAACTTCTCGATTTCCGCTTCCGTCGCCGGCCGGTCGTCCGGGTGAACGAACTCGATGAATGGTCTGGCCAGGAGTTCTTCGGTCGTAAACCCGAGGGCTTTTTCCCACGCGGGATTCACCCGGTTGAAGCGCCCAGTCAGATCCGCTATGCACAGTAAGTCCAGAGACATGGAGAAAAACCGGTCGCGCTCCTCTTCCGTCCGCCGGCGCTCCGCAATCTCCGCCCGCAAGGCCGTAATGGCCGCGCGCAGTTCGATGGTCCTTTCCTGAACGCGATGATCGAGGTCGTCATGCGCGCGACGCAAGGCCTCATCTTGGGCCTGGATTTGGGCCAGCATCTGGTTGAACGAATCGGTCAGCAGGCCGATCTCACTGCCGCCTTGCGCGTTGGCCCGGACCGAGTAGTCGCGATTCTCCGTGATGGCTCTCGCGGTTTCGGCCAGGGCCAGAATCGGCCGCGAGATCAGCCGCTCCAGCCAGAACGAGATGGCCATCGTCAGCGCTGTCGAGACCAACAAGACCAGCACCGCAATCTTCGCGAAGGATCGGACGCGATCGTTGATGGCCCCCAGATCGGACTCCAGGTAGATCGTCCCCATCGTCTTTTGGTCGAAACGGATGGAATGAAACAACGTGAACCGATTCGGTCCAAAGCGATAGCCGTCTTCGCCCGGTTCAGACGGAAACTCCGGCTGCGCTCCGGGGCGGACAAATGTGGCGAACCGTTGTCCTGCCGCCGTGTACAGACAGGCGGCGACCAGGTGCGGTTTTGCCTGCAAGGCCAGCAGCATGTTTTCGGCTGCGCTCGGATCGTCAAATTGCAACGCGGCCAAGCTGTTTCGTCCGAGCACGTCGGCCATCACCGTGAGGTCGCGCACCAGGGCTTGGCGCGAGGCGCCCAGCTCCTGATGAACAAACGCGACGCACGCGTGGACCAGCGCGACAGTGCTGGCCAATAAAATGACCAGGGTCACCTTTCGCCGGATGGGTATGCCCTCAATCCAGACGCGGACAGCGGTCAGGCATCGATGTCGGGATGCACTCAAAGCCGCCATGGGGCCTTTCCGAACCGTCGCTCCCGCAGGATCCCAATCGGTCCACACGTCTCACGAATGCCGCGTTGGAACGTCCACCTCATAATGCGACCATGAGAACAGGGCCAGCAGCCAACAAGCCGCGGGCAAGAAATGGCGGAAAAACCAGTAGAAGTCAGGAGGCGCCGTCCGCACCTTCTAAGGGAATTCCCTTACGGTCAACGCGGGCCGGCGAACAATTATGTCGCGTCAATTGCGAATCGTGAGGGAGCGCGGACGACGTCAGGGCGACAGGAGGCCGTTGCACCCGGCGTCGTCCGGCAACTCGTGATCGTCGGCAATCAAACGGCGCAGTCTTGTCAGGCGACCCACTGCTGAATGGGCCGGATGGCCCGGTCCTTTACCAAGTACCGTCATCAATAGGATGTGAATTCCGATGAACCCCCGCCTCGGTTGTTCGACCCCGGCTGCCGGAAACGGGGCGGCCAGATCAATCGCCGATAACGTTTCGGCAAATGCACGGGTCGCCTGATACAGCGGCTCGAATGATTCCGGGCCGACTGCTCGCGGCGCGCGCACAACCACCATCAGCCTGAGTGCCAAGACCTGACACCGGTCTCGCGCGTCATGGGCGTTGATGATTTCGGCAGCGCATCCCAACCTTCGGACCCGGCGCAATGCCCGGTGGGCGACGGTCAAACGCGTCCGATCGTGCGTGGCGGTCTCCAAATCCATGCAATCGATCCACAGCGGCCGGATATGGAATGCCACCGTTCGTTTGAACTCCGCGAGTGCCGACGTCCCGGAGCCATCGCCTGCATTCATGGTCGCCCGTCAGGCTTGAACCAGTCCGTTCCGTACGGCGAACCGCACCAACTCCGCGCTCGAATTCAGCCTGAGCTTGTGCATGAGGTTGCGGCGGTGGCTCTCGACGGTCTTGACGCTGATGTTGAGCGCAGCGGCGATTTCTTTGTTGCTGCGACCCTCCGCCACCAGCACGACCACCTCCTGTTCGCGGCTGGTGAGTTCCGGGTTGGCCAGGTCGGGCGTGTTCGCCGCCGCGCCCAAAGGTTGCGTAAAGGTGCGCATCACGATCTCCGAAACTTTCGGCGTGTAGAATGGCTCGTGCCGGGCGAGGGCCGCTACGGCCGCCAACAAATCCCGCGCCGCATCCGATTTCATCACAATGGCGCGGGCGCCGGCCTCCGCCGCACGGCGAATCGTCTCCGTAGATTCATCAAGGGTGAGAATGAGAATCTCCGTCCGGGGTTCGGTGGCCAGGATTTCGCGGGCTGCTTCGAGACCATTCAGACCGGGCATGTGAATGTCCAGAACCACGACATCCGGCTGGTGTTGACGGGCTTTTTCGACGGCCTCCTGACCGGTGGCGGCTTCCCCACAGACTTTCCACCCCGACTGCGTCTCCAACAAGGTCCGCAATCCTCCCCGCACAAGTTCGTGGTCATCCGCTACCAAAATCCGCAACGTCCGACGGACAACTGGTTGTACAATCGGCGACGAAACATTCATGCACCCTCCTTGTTTGCGGAGCCTGCGATCCGAAGCCAACTGGGATCATCTTCCACCAAGCAAGACGAGCCTGCAATCGAGGGAATTGGTGATTTTAGAATGGGGAAATCCTGTAGCAATTCACCAGGGTTTTCCCTTAGCACAGCCAGCGGGAGGTGAAATGATCGGCCACCGGAGCGTTTGACCGGGCCCCAGGTTACGGCTCGACGATGTGGTTGCGGATGGCGTAATGGACGAGTTCGGCAAGGGAATGGAAATGGAGTTTCTGCATGACGTTGTAGCGGTGACTTTCCGCGGTGGCGACGCTGATGCCCAGGACCGTAGCGACTTCCTTGTTGCTCTTGCCTTCGGCCAGGAGTTGAACGATCTCCCGTTCCCGGGGTGTGGGCGTCCCCCGTCGCTGGTCCGGTCCCGGCTCGCGGCCGTCGCCCTGCAGGAAACCGCCCAATAGAATGTCCGTGATTTTGGCGGTACAAAACCGCTTCCCCTCGTGCAGGGCTCCGATGGCCGTCGCGAGTTCACGCCCGGCATCAGATTTGAGGAGATAACCGCGCGCACCGGCTCGGAACACCTCGCACACCAAGTCCTCCGAGTCGTGTACCGTGAGGATCAGAATTCGCGTTTCGGGTGCGTCCTTCAGAATCTGCCGCGTGGCTTCGAGTCCGTTCAACTCCGGCATCGTGATATCCATCACCACGACGTCGGGCTTCAACCGGCGGGCTTGCTCGACCGCCTCGCGGCCCGTCACGACTTCGCCACAGACCTCCCACCCGGGCTGGCGCTCCACCAACGCCCGGATGCCCTGCCGGACCACCTCGTGGTCATCGGCTACCAGGACGCGGACGGCGGCCATTACGCACCTCCGTCGACGGGCACGGTCGCCCGCAGCGTGGTCCCCGTCGGACTGCTGGTGATGTCCAGGCGACCCCCGAATTGTTTCAGTCGCTCGCGCATACCGGCAATCCCCACCCCGGGCGTGACCGATGTGTCGCCTGCCCCCGTTCCGATTGCCGACGATATTCCTCTCCCCTTGTCTTGGACTTCCAGGGTGACCTCCCCGTCCGCCTGGTTCAGCCGGACCTTGGCCGTCGGGCTTCCCGAATGCCGATGGACGTTGGTCAGTGCTTCCTGCACGACGTAAAACAGCGCCGTCTCTACGTCCCGAGGCAACCGGCCGAATCGAGGGGACACCTCAAAGTCAACCTGGATTCCACTGCGGGGTGGAACTCCCTTCAAGTACGAACGTACCGCGCGGACGAGACCGAATTCTTCAAGCATGGGTGGATGCAGCAGATAGGACAGGGTGCGGACCTCGCGCGCGCATTGGTCCGTCAGCGCCAAGCTCTTGTGCAGGGCGCCACGGACCTCGGGGCTGAGCGCCGTCTTCGTTTCGTTGATCGCGGCGAGATTCATCGCCAGACCGCAAAGCAACTGGCCGATGGAATCGTGCAATTCCAGGGAAATCCGTCGCCGCTCGAGGTCCTGCGCTTGAAGCACGCGGGCGGCAAGTTGGCGCATTTGATCTTCCGCCTGCTTCCGCCGGGTGATGTCGCGCACCGCCGCCACCAAATAGTCCCGGTTGAGACTCACGAACGTGCAATTCACCTCGACGGGGAATGTCGACCCGTCTTTACGTCGATGATTTCTGAAAACAATCACGGACTTGTCCCGCCGTACGGTCTCCACTTCGGCGGCCCACTGGGCGGAATCGACACTCGGATCGACGTCAAACACCGTCATCGACAACAGTTCTTCACGGCTATAGCCGAGATCCGTGCAGCAACGCAGGCTGACGTCCAGAAACCGGGCGGTGTCGGGGTCGATGACTTCCAGCGCATCGGTGGAGTGGTCCACCAGAGCTCGGAAGACTTTCAGCGCGTCCTCTGCCCGCTTTCGTTCCGTGACATCGCGCGCCACGGCGATCGCCATCATTCCGCGCTTCGCTGCCAGCGGACTGAGCATGATGTCCACGGGAAACTCACTATCGTCCTTGCGCCGACCGCAGAGCTGCAACGCCACTCCCATCGGACGCACATGCGGCGAGCCAATGTAGGCGGCGCGATGCCGCTCGTGACTGTCCCGGAACCGCTCGGGAATCAACATCTCCACCGCCTGGCCGATGAGTTCGCTCCGTTGATAGCCAAACATTACTTCGGCCTGTTGGTTGACGCGCACGATCCGTCCGTCCGCATCGACCACGACGACCGGGTCCGGCACAGATTCAAACAGCGTGCGTTGCCCCTCTTCACTCTCTTGCAGGGCCTCCTCAGCCCGATTGCGGTCGGTCACTTCCATCACGATCACACCGACGTCGACCGGAGAGCCGGTCGCTCCGGCAATAGGGAAGAAAGATTCCAGCCACTGGCGCGTGATCCCGGGCTGGCCCGGCGCTTCACCGGCGATTTCGACGTTTAAGACCGGTTTCCCCGTGGCGAGCACTTGGCGAATATTGGGTTCGACGATCGGGGCGAGTTTGGGAAGCACTTCCCGCACGGTTCTTCCCAAGTGCTCCTCGACGGACAGGCCATTGCTATCGGCCAGCGTCGGATTGATCCGCACGAACCGGAGCTCGGAATCCACGACCGCCATTCCGGCAGGCGAAGTCACAAAAAACGCGTCGATGGATTTCTCCACCGCGACTCGTTCAGCCTCCCCGACTCCTTGACCCGCAACTCTGGTTGCAGTTTTACTCACCGGCCGCACCCCGGTTGGTCACGAGACCGTATTATAACCGGTTTGTCCGCGAATACAAGTCTACCGATTTCTGCCGATGGGGGCGAGGCCCATTTCGACACCACCACTCCATTGCCACCGCGAAACAGGTTCGCGGCTATAACCATCAAAGCATGTACATCTGGCGCTGGCGCAATTCAAACTGCGCCAACTGGGTACACCCGTTTCGTTTCAGGAATTTCTCGACCGTGGCGAATTGCAGTCCCACCTGCTCGGGCGCGTGGGCATCGGAGTTGACGGTCAATGGGATGCCCAGCGTCAGCGCCTGCTCGACAATGGCGAGCGTCGGATACGGCTGCGGCTCGGGAAGCTCGGCGTGCCGGTAGCCCGAGGTGTTGATTTCCATGCAGATCCCGGCGTCCTTGATCGCTTGCAGCGTGCACGCGACATCGTCGGCTTCGCGTTCGCCCGGCAGGTGGCCCGAACGCTTGACGACGTCGAAATGGGCGACGATGTCGCAGAACCCGCTCTGCACCATCCGCCGCATCCGCTCGAAGTAGCGGACGTAGAGTTCGTGCGGATCGCCGGGGTATTGACGCGGCCACGACGGTTGGCGGCAGGCGTTGTCGAGGAAGTGGATCGAGCCGATGATGTAGTCCCACGGATGCGCGGCGATTTGGCTGGCGAGATAATCTTCCAGCCCGTCCACGTAGTCGACCTCGAGCCCGAGCAGCACCTCGATCTTGCCCTTGTACCGATACCGCAGATCCGTCACGCGCTCGACGTAGTAGTCGAGTTCGGCCTCGGTCATGCGCACGTTCGCGCTGCGGCCGTCGGGCAGCGGATTGTGGTCGGCGAACCCGATCTCCTGCAAACCGAGTTCGATTCCGCGTTCGACGTACGCCTCCATCGGTCCCGCGGCGTGTTTGCACAGCGCCGTGTGCATGTGGTAATCGCAAAGAATCGGCATGAGGTGCAATACTTTAGCATGGCGATCCTCAACTTTGAACCTTGAACTTTGAACTGCCGCGCTTACTATGCGCGGCGATGGAAACACCGGTCACGTTCGACTGCAAAGGGCAACAGATCGTCGGCATGTTGCACGCGCCGGAAGGACGCGGACGATTTCCCGCGGCGCTGCTGCTGCACGGGTTCACGGGCACCAAGGTCGAGTCGCACCGCCTGTATGTGAAGATCTCCCGGGCGCTGGCCGAGCACGGCATTGCCAGCCTGCGGTTCGATTACCGCGGCTCGGGCGACAGCGCCGGCGATTTCGAGGATATGACGATTCGCTCCGAGATCGCCGACGCGCTCGAGGCCGTCAAGTTCCTCGCCCACCACAAAAGCGTCAATTCGCGTCGGCTGGCGTTGATCGGCCTCAGCTTGGGGGGCGCGGTCGCGGCGTACGTTCTGGCCCGCGAGAAACACCGCGTCAAATCGCTCGTGCTGATTGCGCCCGTGGCCGAAGGCGCGGGCATTCTCGACGAGTTGTCCACGCCCGAGGCGGTGTCCTCGCTGGTCGAAACGGGAATTACCGACCACGAAGGCAACCTGGTGGGCGTGACGTTCATCCGCCAGTTTGCGGAAATGAAACCGTTGCGCGAGGTCGTGAAATGCCCCTGCCCCGCGCTCATCGTCCACGGCGGTCGCGACGAAACCGTGCCGCCCCATCACTCGGATCTGTACGAGCGCGCACTGCAGAGCCACAAACGCGTCGTCAAGAAAGTCATCATTCCCGGGTCCGACCACACCTTCAACAAGCACGTCTGGGAATCGCGCGTCGTTACCGAAACCGTCGACTGGCTCGGCGAGACGATGTGATTTGGAGTGCGGCGGCTTGACGCCGCCTTGATCCGGCGCACGGCAAATCCGCGCCGAACATTCGTGTCCATCCGTGGCCAATCACGAAATCGCGGGAGTTGCGTGCCCGCAACTTCGTCGGCGGTCATCACGTGAGACGCGACAAGTAGACCGGCGCTGCCGTTCTGTGGTAATTTTCCCGCAATGCCTTTCCAACTCGTCAGCAAATACAAGCCACGCGGGGACCAGCCGGACGTGGCGGTCGGCGCTCGGCAGTCGGCCATCGGCTGCGGCTTGCACCAGACCTGTAAACCGAGTAGCTAGAGGCGATGAAGGATTTCCGGCAACTTGACGTTTGGCGCCTCGGCCAAGAACTGGCTGTAATCGTCTACCGACTGACGGCGCCCTTTCCGAGGGAAGAACGGTATGGGTTGACCGACCAAGTACGGCGAGCCGCGGTTTCAATTCCTGCCAATCTGGCAGAAGGGTGCGGGCGCGCCGGCGACGCTGACTTCGCACGATTTGTACAGATTGCCTTTGGGTCGGCCTGTGAACTGGAGAGCCTCCTGCTACTTTGCCAGGAACTCGCGTTTCTGAAAGCCACGGACCACGACATGACGCAGAGCAAGCTGTCCAGTGTCAAACGTATGCTGGCGGCTCTTTTGAAGAAGCTGAAAGCCGAACGCTGACTGCTGAGCGCCATGTCCTTCCAACTCGTCAGCAAATACAAGCCACGCGGGGACCAGCCGCACGCGATCAAGGCGCTGACCGAGTCCCTGGCGGCCGGGAACCGGTATCAGACGCTGCTCGGCGTGACGGGCAGCGGCAAGACGTTCACGATGGCCAACGTCATCCAGGCGCTCGACCGTCCGACGCTCGTCATCTCGCACAACAAAACGCTGGCGGCGCAGCTGTTCAGTGAGTTCAAACAGTTCTTTCCGCGCAACGCGGTCGAGTATTTCGTCAGCTACTACGATTATTACCAGCCCGAGGCGTACATTCCGCAGACCGACACCTACATCGAGAAGGACGCCAGCATCAACGAGCAGATCGAGAAACTGCGGCTCTCGGCGACGAGTTCTCTGTTGTCGCGCCGGGATGTGATTGTCGTCGCCAGCGTGTCGTGCATTTACGGACTCGGTTCGCCCGAGGATTACTTTGAAATGATGGCCCTGCTCAACGTCGGCGCCTCGATGTCCCGCGACGATCTCCTGCGCAAACTGGTCGACATGCAGTACAACCGCAACGACGCCGAGTTCACCCGCGGCAACTTTCGCGTCCGCGGCGACACGGTCGAGGTTTGCCCGAGCTACACCGAGGAGGCGGTGCGCATCGAGTTCTTCGGCGATAAGGTCGAGCAGATCACGCGGTTCGAGCCGCTCACGGGCCACCAGATCGAGTCGGTAAATACGTTCTCGATTTATCCCGCCAAACACTGGGTCATGCCGTACGCGAAAATCGTCGGCGCAGTCGACGCCATCAAGGCCGAGATGAAGGAACGCGTCGCGTGGTTCGAATCGCAGAACAAACTCGTCGAAGCCCAGCGGATCCACTCGCGGACGATGTACGACCTGGAGATGCTCAAGGAAATGGGGTTCTGCTCGGGGATTGAGAATTACTCGCGCCACCTGAGCGGCCGCGCGGCGGGCGAACGGCCGTTCTGCTTGTTCGATTTTTTCCCGAAAGATTACCTGCTGATCGTCGACGAATCGCACGTGACCGTCCCGCAGGTCGGCGGCATGTACGCGGGCGATCGTTCGCGCAAGACCACGCTGGTCGAGCACGGCTTCCGGTTGCCGTCGGCACTCGATAACCGGCCGCTCAACTTTCAGGAGTTCGAGACCCTGATCAACCAGTGCATTTTCATGTCCGCCACGCCGGGGCCCTACGAACTGCAGCACAGCGCCGTCGTCGCCGAACAAATCATTCGGCCCACGGGTCTGGTCGATCCGCCCGTCATCGTCAAGCCGTTGACCGGCCAGATCGACGACCTGATCGAACAATGCCGGGCCCACGCCGAGAAACACGAACGCGTGCTGGTGACCACGTTGACCAAGCGCACCTCCGAGGACCTCGCCGACTACCTCCGGGAAGTTGGGATCCGCGTGAAATACCTGCACAGCGAGATCGACGCCATCGAACGGGTCGAAGTACTCCGTGGCCTGCGCGCCGCCGATTTCGACGTGTTGGTCGGCATCAATCTCCTGCGCGAAGGACTCGATCTGCCCGAGGTCTCGCTGGTGGCGATTCTCGATGCCGACAAGGAAGGGTTCCTGCGCAGCGCCACGTCGCTGATCCAGACGGCGGGCCGCGCCGCGCGCCACATCAACGCCAAAGTGATTCTGTATGCCGACGTGATGACGGATTCGATCAAGAAATTCATCGCAACGACCGACTATCGCCGCACCAAGCAACTCGCTTACAATAAAGAGCACAACATCACGCCCAAGACCGTGAAACGTGAGTTGCAGCTCAGTCTCGCCGAATTGACCAAGGCGCGCGAGGTCGAGGCGAGCGTCGTCCGCGAAACGCCCGGCGGATACCGCACCGCCGAGTTGCTGCGCGAACTCGAAGCCGAGATGTTGGAGGCGGCCGAGAATTTGCAGTTCGAGAAGGCGGCGATTCTCCGCGACCAGATCGCCGAACTGAAGAAAGGGAACGGCTCGGCTCACGGGAGCACCGACCAGCCCGGCGGGCCGACCGGCCCGGCCAAACGCCGGGTCAAATACGACCGCAAATTGAAGACGCATGTGGTAAAACGGAGCCGCGGTTCCAGGAAGATGTCACCCTGAGCGAAGCGAAGGGTCTCGCAACCTGAGACAGATGCTTCGCTGCGCTCAGCATGACAACTCTCGACCCAGAATTCGTCCACAGCATCGTCCGGGCGGCCCTGGCTGAGGACGTCGGCGCGGGCGACATTACGACCGCGTCGGCCATTCCCGCGGATGCTCGTGCCGAGGCGTATATCGTCGCGAAGGAAGCCTGTGTCGTCGCCGGACTGCCGTTGGTCGAATCAGTCTTCGCCGAACTTGACCGTGACCTTAACGTGGGACTGCTGGCCGGCGAGGGAGACAAGGTCGAGGAGGGCGAGCGCGTTTGCCGATTGGCGGGCTCGGCCCGGGCGATTCTCACCGGCGAACGCACCGCGCTGAATTTTCTCCAACGGCTCAGCGGCATCGCCACACTCACCCGCCAGTTTGTTGATTTGGTGGCGCAGGCCTCCGTACCCGTGAAGCCACGAATCCTCGACACCCGCAAGACCACGCCGACGCTCCGGGCGCTGGAGAAATACGCCGTCGAAATCGGCGGCGGCGAGAACCACCGGATGGGGTTGTTCGACGCGGTAATGATCAAGGACAACCACCGTGCGATTCTGGCCCGTCTTGGCCTGAAGTCGCTGGGTGATGCCGTAGCCACCGCCCGCAAGAATTATCCACACGTCCCGATCATCATTGAGGCTGACACGTTGGAACAGGTTGAAGAAGCGCTCGCCGATGGAGCGAATCACATTCTGCTCGACAATATGACGCCCGACGAGCTGCGCGACGCGGTGAAGCTGGTCGCCGGCCGCGCCAAAACCGAAGCCAGCGGCGGCGTGACGCTCGACACCGTTCGCGCCATCGCCGGCACCGGCGTGGATTACATTTCCGTCGGCGCCCTCACCCACTCCGCTCGGGCGGTGGATTTCTCGTTGGAATTGGCCGAGGGAGCCGCGTGAGAATTGTCCGAGCCGACGCCTGGCACCTCGAACTGATCGTCCCGCTGTTCGACGCCTATCGGCAGTTTTACAAACAGCGATCCGATACGGCCCGCGCCCGGAGATTCTTGCGGCAACGGCTGGAGCGCAAAGAATCGGTCATCTTTCTGGCAATGGATGGGAACAAGGCGGTTGGGTTCGTGCAACTTTATGCCTCATTCGACTCCGTCGCGATGCGGCGGATGTGGATTCTGTACGATTTGTTCGTGGCTCCGGTGGCGCGAAAACACGGCGTGGCCAAACGGCTGATGAAACACGCCCGGCAGTTCGCGCTGAGGACGAAGGCGAAGGGACTCGTCTTGGAAACCGCCATCGACAATCGGCCCGCGCAGAAGCTCTACGAGCAGTTGGGCTGGAAACGCGATACGGTATTCCATCGCTATTCTCTGGACGTTTGACACGCCCGGTCGCTACAGTGGCGGGTTGATGAAGGCGGGCACGGCGATTCTGGAAGCGTTTTATCAGGCGGCCGGACAGTTTGTGCAAAACGACGAACTGGCGCGGCTGCTGAAGGTCCCACCAACCCGGGTGAACGCCGAAATTGCGGACCTGGAAAAGCTCGGGTATACCATCGAGTCGCATCCGCATTTTGGGTATCGGTTGCTCGACACGCCCGATCGATTGACCGCCGACGACATCAAGCCTCAACTAAAAACCCGCATTATCGGCTCCGAGATTCTCGTGTTCGATGAGACGGCGTCGACGAACGACGTGGTCGAGCACCTGGCGAAGTCGGGCGCCCGTGAAGGCCTCGTCGTCTTTGCGGAATCGCAGACAAAAGGACGCGGCCGGCACGGTCGTGCGTGGGCGTCGCCGCGCGGCAAAGGGTTGTGGTTTTCGGTGTTGTTGCGGCCGGCAGTGCCGCCCGCCGCGGCGAGCCGCATCACCGTGGCGGCAAGCGTCGCCGTGGCGCGCGCCATCCGCCAAGCCTGCCGTGTGGACGCCCGCATCAAGTGGCCGAACGACGTGGTTCTGAACGGCAGGAAAGTGGCGGGGATCCTGACGGAACTGCGGGCAGAAGCTGATGAGATTCTCCTGGCAATCCTGGGCATTGGCATTGATGTGAATTGTGCGCGTGAGGATTTCCCGCCCGAGATCGCGAAGATGGCGACGTCGCTGCAAATCGAAACCGGACACGAGCAGGACCGGGTCGCCCTGGCCGCCCGGGTCCTGGCGGCGTTGGATGATTGCTATCGCGCTGCGCTGGCGGACTTCGAGGCCATCGCCGACGAATGGGCGGAGTTGGGCACAACGCTCGGCAGGCAGATCGTCGTGACCATGGCGCGACGCCGCATCGAAGGGTTTGCCCACGCGCTGGACGGCGACGGCGCGCTGTTGGTGCGGAAGGACGACGGGCAGATTGAACGGGTACTGGGCGGCGACCTGGTGGTGGAGAGATGATGCGCATGGAACCGGAACGACGGCGCGGCAGCAAGCCGGCGACGGCGCTGCTCATCAACGCCAACAACACGAATACGAGTTTCGCGTTGGCGAACGAGAAGCGGATCGTCCGGGCCGTGAAGGTCCCGACTGGCCGGGTCGGCAAGATTCCCTTTGCCGCGAATCGGTACAACGGTGTTGTGCTGGCATCGGTCGTTCCCGCGGCCACGAAGAAATTGTTGCGACTTCTGAAGGTGGCGCGAGCATCTCGGTTGCGGTCGTTCCCGCGCAGAAACCGCGGCAACCGGGACGGTCGCCCCACCAGCGTTCTTATCGTCAACGCCTTTATCGATCTCGGCATTGGCGTGCGTTATCCGCGCAAGCAACAGATCGGTGCCGATCGCCTCGCCAACGCGGCGGGCGTTGCCAGGCTTTACGGCGCGCCGGCCATCGTCGTCGACTTTGGCACGGCGCTGACGTTCGACATCGTCAATTCACGTCGGGAATACGTGGGGGGCGTCATCGCCCCGGGGTTGGCGGCGGTGACGGATTATCTGTACCAGCGCACGGCGTTGCTGCCGCGCATTTCGTTGCGCGAGCCGCGGTCGGTCGTCGGCAAGAGCACGGTCGAGGCCATGCGGGCCGGCGTGGTCCTGGGTTATCGCGGATTGGTGAGGGAAATCCTCGCGGCGCTGCGGCGGGAGCGCGGTCTGAAGAACGCGGTGGTCGTGGCGACGGGTGGTTACGGCGAACTGATGGCGCGGGGGATCCCCGAGATCGAACGTGTAAATCCGTTGTTGACCCTCGAAGGCCTGCGGTTTATCTACCTGCGCAACAGGCGGAGTGGAGTGATGGAATGATGGAGTGTTGGGTGAACGGACTCGACCCGTCGGCATTCCTCCACGACTCCAGTACTCCAATCCTCCATTCTGCGACATGAACCGGATCGACCAACGATTTCGCGCCCTGCGCGCCACGCGGCAGAAAGGGTTCATCGCCTACATTTGCGCGGGCGATCCGAACCTGAAGGCGACCGCGGCCCTGGCGCGAGCGTTCGAGGGCGCGGGCGTGGACCTGTTGGAACTCGGCGTGCCGTTCAGCGATCCCCTGGCCGACGGCGTGGTGAACCAACTGGCCGCCGAACGCGCCTTGCGCAGCGGAACGACGCTGAGCCGGGTATTGAAAACGGTAGCGGCATTGCGCAAACGGAACTACCACGTCCCCATCGTGCTGTACATCTACTTCAATCTCATTCATCGCCACGGAGTGAAACGGTTCGCGCACGCGGCCGCGGCGGCGGGCGTGGACGGCGTGCTCGCGCTCGATTTGCCACCCGAGGAAGCCGGCGCGTATGAAACCGCCATGCGACGTTCGGGCGTGCATCCCATCTACTTGATCGCGCCGACAACGCCCGAGAAGCGTATCCGCAAGATTGTGCGGCATGCGTCGGGTTTCATCTACCACGTCTCACGCGAAGGCGTGACCGGCATGCAAAAATCGGTGGCGGCCTCCATCAAGCCGATGGTGGCCACGATCCGTAAACACACGAAACTGCCGGTCGCCGTCGGCTTCGGCATCTCGACGCCGCAACAGGCGCGCGCCGTGGCGCAGAGCGCGGACGCCGTCGTCGTGGGCAGTGCGATCGTGAACCAGATCGCCCAACACGGAAAGAATCGGCGATTGACCGAGAAGGTTTCGCGTTACGTCGGCGCGATGGTGAAAGCGGTGAAACGATGAACTGGGCCGTGATCATGGCGGGTGGGTTTGGCGAACGGTTCTGGCCGATGAGCCGGCGGTCGCGCCCGAAACAATTGCTCGCGATCGTGGGCCGGCGGACGATGATCCAGGACGCGGCGGAACGGTTGCGTCCGCTCGTGCCGCCGACGCGCATCGTGGTCGTGACCAACGCCGTGCAAGCGCGTGAGGTGCACAAACAGTTGCCGCGCGTCAAACACGTGATTGCCGAGCCTGTGGGCCGTAACACGGCGCCGTGCATCGCGCTGGCCGCGGCGATGATTGCCCGGCTCGACCCAAACGCCGCGATTGCGGTCGTGCCCGCGGATTCGTGGGTGGGCGACGTGGAGAAGTACCGGCGCGTCGTGGGCGACTCGCTCGCGTTGGCGGCGGAGCGCGACGTGCTCATCACCATCGGCATCCAACCCACGGCGCCGCACACGGGTTATGGATACATCCGACTCGGGGAGGCTCTCAGCACTCAGCTATCGGCTCTCAGCACTCAGTTTTGGAAGGCAAACCGGTTCGTGGAGAAGCCGGACGTGGAGACGGCGAAGCAATTCCTGGCGACGGGCGAGTATCGTTGGAATGCGGGGATGTTCGTGTGGTCGGTCCGCGCGATCGGGCGGGCATTCGAGAAGTTCCAGCCCGCGATGGCGAAGAGTTGCGCGCGGCTGGCGGCAACGAAGCTCCGGAATTTCGCCCGCGAATACCAGCGGCTGGAGAAGATCTCCGTCGACTACGCAATCATGGAGAGGGCCGACAACGTGGTCGTGGCCAACGGCGATTTCCCGTGGGACGACGTGGGCGACTGGCCGGCCATCGCGCGTCACAACCCCCGGGACGCGAACGGCAACGTCGCCCGTGGCGCGTTGGCCGGACTGGACGCCGCCAATTGCGTCGTCGTGGGCGACCCGAAACATCTCATCGCGGCGGTGGGCGTCCGCGACCTGGTAATCGTCCACACGCCCGACGCGACATTGGTCTGCCACACGAGCGAGGCGCAGAAAGTGCGCGAACTGGTGAAACGATTAGCGGCCGAGAAAAGGTATCAGAAGATCCTCTAGCCGCGAGTCTACTCGCGGCACCGCGAACAGGTTCGCAGCTACAATCCATGAGAATTCTCGCTCTCGATTACGGCAACAAACGAATCGGCCTGGCCATCAGCGACGAGACCGGCACGATCGCGCAACCGGTCGGATACGCCACCGGGGGAGTAACCGAAGTGCTCCGGGTCGCGACCGAACGCGGCGCCGGCAAGATCGTCGTCGGCCTGCCTCGGCGACTGGACGGAACGGCGAGCGAGCAGACCGAGCGCACCCAAGAGTTCATTGATGCGCTGAAGCGGGCGACGACGATGACCGTTGAAAGCTGGGACGAACGGCTGACGAGCGTGCAAGCCGAGCGCGTGTTGCTGGAAGGCGACGTCCGCCGCGTCGAGCGTCGACAGAAGCGCGACCAACTCGCCGCGACGATTCTGTTGCAGAGCTACCTCGACGCACAACAGGAAATCCGAAATCCGAATCCCGAAATCCGAGACAAATCCGAATGACGGAAACCTCGAAGCTGAAGATGAACTCCGTCACGGGAGCTTGCCGCTTTTCAGATTCGAGATTGTTTGGTGCTTCGGATTTCGAGTTTCGAATTTCAGCGTGATTCATGAAGCGTTCTTCCCAGAAGCATTTCAAGCTCACTGTCGCCTACGACGGGACCAACTACGGCGGCTGGCAGTTGCAGCCGAATACCGTGACGATTCAGGGACTGCTCGAAACGGCCCTGAAGAAAATCGCGGGCAAACGCGTGGTGGTGCACGGTTCGGGCCGGACCGACGCCGGCGTGCACGCCCGGGCGCAGGTTGCGAGTTGCCGACTGATCACCCATCACCGGCCGCCCGTCCTCCGCCGTGCTCTCAATGCCAATTTGCCGGAAGACGTTCGGGTGTTGCGCGTGCAGGAGGTGACCGCGAGGTTCCATGCCCGGTTTTCGGCGAGGGCGAAAGACTACCGGTATCAGATCGACTGCGGTATCGTAGCCGATCCGTTTCGGCGGATGTATGCATGGCATCATCCAAGGCCGTTGAACCTGATCGCGATGCGGCGCGCGGCGCGGCTGCTGGTTGGCCGGCATGATTTCACGGCGTTGTCCGCGAAGTCGGAGCGCACCCCGGTCAGAATGGTCAAGCGACTCACGATCACAAAGCAGGGTAATCTCGTGACCATCACGGTTGCGGCCGACGGGTTTCTTTACAAGATGGTGCGCTCCATCGTCGGTGCGTTGGTGAAGGTGGGCGAAGGGAAACTGACCGTTGAAGAGTTGCGCGATGTGCTCCGCCGGAAGAAGCGGGTGGCGCTGATTGAGACCGCGCCGGCGAAGGGATTGTTCCTGTGGGAGGTGTGGTACTGAGCGTACGAGGTGCGACCGATCCCTAGTGCCCGGTCAACCTTGATTGGGAGGGCGAGCCTCCCGTCGAGCCGACCGTTTTCTCCGTCAACGCCGCGGCTCAGTAGGAGCGTTGGTCGCCTGTGGCGCCGCCAGAGGCGGGTAAACTTCGCCCTCCCCGCACGCTTCTGATGAACGTTGACGGAGCACTGGGTTGGCTCCCGCGCGGCGTCAGGCAAGCGAGCGAAGTGATACCTCCCAGAGACGCTCGGCGTTGTTGGGGTCGAGGGCATAGGGTGCGACGCCGCCATCATCTGCCTGGCGACGCAGAACTGGCTCGGCTTCGTTGCAATCGCTGAAGTAGCGGCCACCGATGCCTTCCAAGAGTGGCGAGGTGGCCAACAGGACGGAAGTGGCCGCTCCCTGTTCACGGGTTTTCTGCCGTTCCGGCGGCGTGACGAGTTTTCCGCCAACGTGGCGCTGAAGGTTGGTCGCGATGGCTCCCGGATTCAGCGCGTTGGCCGTGATGCCTTCGCTGCGCCAGCGGGCGCTGGCACCGACGGCAAAGAGCACGTTCGCGGTCTTGGATTGCCCGTAGGCCAGCCACGGGTCATATCGGCGGAATGCAAAATGGATATCGTCAAAGATTACCGGCGAGAGCATGTGGGCCGCGGAACTGACCGCTACGATGCGCGCGTTGCCGGCTGCAGCCAGCGCGTCGTGCAGGCCGATGGCGAGAGCAAAGTGGCCGAGGTGATTGGTGGCAAACTGCATCTCCCACCCTTCGGGCGTATGTTGCTCGGGACAGGCCATGATGCCGGCATTGTTGATCAGTATGTGGAGCGGTCCATCCCACGTCGCGACCAACGCCGCGATCGAAGCCCGGTCGGTGAGGTCGAGCCTGGCGACTCGAACCGCTTTGCTGCGAGTGGTCGCCGCGATGTCCGCAGCGACGCGCGCTCCGGCCTCGGGATTGCGCACGGCGAGGGTGACTTCGGCCCCGATACCGGCCAACGCCCGGGCCGTCTCCACGCCGATACCCGACGCGCCGCCCGTGACCATCGCGCGTTTGCCCGAAAAATCAATCCCTGTGGCCACTTCCACAGCGGTGGAGCGAAAACCAAACGGTGTTGTGATGCGTTTCACGCCGGCCAACGCTCAAGCTGAGGCGCGCGGCGGAGCCGGGTTGCCTCCAGCGCACGGTTGGGCGACCTTGCGAAACCAAACCAAGGTCTCGCCTGCGACGGGAGACTCAAACGAGCGCCCACGGTCCCGCTGTAATGCCTGAAGCCCATGGGAGAACTCGTCTTCGGAAAGCAACCGAAACATGGACCAGTTCCTTTCGGCGACATTGCGGAGAAACCCTTCCGAAATATGACCTGTCGGTGAAGATACCGCTTCGGTGGCCGCCGCACAGAAGCCGATCTCGCCGGCACGAGCGGAGACCTCTTCGATATCGGGGTAGCGGCGTTTCTCGTTTGCCGCCAACGAAGGAAAGTAGCGATTGTAGAAGCGGGCGTCGATTTGCGAGTGAGACTCCGTCACGATGCACAGAAGGCCGCTGGCCTTCAACACACGGAGCAATTCTCGGAACATCGACCGAAGGTCTGGGACGTGGTGAATCACGTCGGTCATGTAACCGAAGTCGAAGATCTCTGACGGAAAGGGAATCGCGAGGTGATCGCCCTTTACGATCTGCAAGAGGCCGGGTTTGGAGAGCGCCTGACTGCGCATCGCGTCGGAAGGTTCGACCCCATAGCACCGGCAGCCGAAGCGCCGGTAGATTTGGGAAAGGTAGTTGCCTGTGCCGCAGCCGAAGTCGAGGATGGAAGCGGATGCGTCAAGCGAAGCCGCGGCGCAAAAGCGATCGATGACCTTGTCGGAGTGCGTCCGAGTGTTGTCGTACGTCTCCGCGGCGGCCGTGTAGTCGATCATGCTCACGATACCCAACATCGTTAATGGGACAAGGTTTCCAGCAACAGACAAAGTCGCACAGCAGCCTCATCGGTTGTTGATGGTAAAGCGTAGTTGCCTGCGCGTCAATCGGACGATCAACAGGTTACGACGCCGACATTGCTGACCGCTCAAGTGTCGACTTCGTCTTTTGCTCTTGCCGCAGCGACCGGAAAAGGACAGGGTCGACCGCATGAACGTTGTCCTCGTCGAACCGGAAATCCCGCCCAATACGGGGAACGTGGCGCGGTTGTGCGCGGCGACGGGGGCGACGTTGCATCTGGTCGGGCCGCTCGGGTTCCGACTCGATGACCGCGAGCTCAAGCGGGCGGGGATGGATTATTGGGAACACGTCACGTGGAGATATTGGGAGTCGCTGGAAACACTGCACAAAGCAACACTGGCAGGGACACCTGTGCCACCGAGCTTCTTCTATGTGACGACGAAGGCGAAGCGGCCGTACACCGAGCCGCGGTACAAATGGGGTGATTATCTGGTGTTCGGGCGGGAGACCGCCGGGCTGCCAAAGGCATTGCTCGATGCCAATCCCGAAACGACGATCACGATTCCGATGTTCAATCCCCAGGCGCGCAGTCTGAATCTGGCAACCGCCGTCGCGATTGTGTTGTACGAAGCGGTACGGCAGGTGAAGGGTTTCTGATCAATTCTCCCCGTCGCTTTGATGTGGTAGGGCCGCGCTTCTGCGCGGCCACGGACACGCGGCAGCGCGTCCCCACCTATCCACAATTCGGTTCCTGTTGCCTCCCCTTCCCCAGCGCGTTATAAGAGCGGTTCATGCTTCCGCAACCCGCTGGCACCGCTCCCGCAACCCGCGCGCGCTACGGCGTGCTCGGGTTCACGCTTCTGCTGGCCGCCATTGCCTATCTCGACCGGGTGTGCATCTCGACCGCTGCACCCGTGATGGAGACCGATCTCGGACTCAACGACGCCCAGATGGGCTACGTGTTCAGCGCGTTCACGTTCGCCTACGCGCTGATGGAGGTGCCGAGCGGCTGGCTGGCAGACCGGTTCGGGCCGCGGTTGATGTTGACCCGCATCGTGATCTGGTGGTCGGTGATGACCGCGGCAACGGGTTGGGCCGCCGGGTTCGCGTCGTTGTTCGTGATTCGCATGTTGTTCGGCGTGGGCGAAGCGGGTTGTTTCCCGAGCATGTCGCGGGCGTTCGTGCGCTGGTTGCCGGCCCGCGAACACGGCCGCGCGTTCGGTTTGGCAGTGATGACTGGCGCGCTGGGCGGCGCGGTGACGCAGCCGTTGGTGGTGTGGATGTTGGGACGGGTTCACTGGCGGCACACGTTCCCGATTTTCGGGACGGTTGGCCTCGTGTGGGCGGCGGCGTGGTTCTGGTGGTTCCGCGATGATCCCCACAATCATCAATCCGTCAACGAGGCGGAGCTCGGTCTGATCGGCACGCCCCCGCCGGCGCCGCACGAGCGCGTGCCGTGGAACAGTCTGCTGTCGAACCGCAGCGTGTGGGCGGTGTGTTTCATGTACTTCGGCGTCATCTATGGCTGGTACTTTTTTCTCACGTGGATGCCGACCTACCTGATGCGAGCACGCGGCTTCGACCTTAAACACGCCGGCTGGTTGTCGTCGTTGCCCCTGATCGGGATCGCCACGGGTGTGTTGTGCGGCGGACTGGTGAGCGACGCGCTGGTGCGGCGCTGGGGGTTGAAGGCTGGGCGGCGGGCGACCGGCCTGATCGGTCCTCCTCTCGCAGCCGTCTGCATCGTGGCCGGTGTGAGGACAACGAATCCAATCGCGGCGGCGTGGTTGTTGGCGCTGGCGGCGTTGTTGGCAGCGCTGGCGGTGGCACCCGGCTGGGCGGTATGCCTGGAAATTGGCGGCCGGCATGCCGGCGTCGTGAGCGGCGCGATGAACACTTTCGGGAACCTCGGCGGCGCCATCAGCCCGCTCGTGGTCGGCGAATGGCTCCAGCGGCGCGGTGCGTGGGACCTGCCCCTGTTGACCGTGGCGGGCTGTTACCTGCTGGCGGCGGTATGCTGGCTGGGAATCAATCCGGCCGAACGGCTGGCCGACTCGTTTCAGAACAGAGTGTCTTCCCCATGAAACGACGCGAGCTTTTCCCGCTGGTAGTAATAGCGGCGGGACTACTAACCTATTCCAACAGCTTCATCGGTGGGTTCATTCACGATGATTTCATGTCAATCCCCGAGAACCCCACGATCCGTCATCTCTGGCCGATCTGGCGGTGCTTCTCGCCGCCGCACCGGGGTGGCCTGACCGTCGAAGGCCGGCCGCTCATCAATCTGTCGTTGGCCGTCAACTACGCCCTCGGTGGCTACGAAGTGTGGGGCTATCACGTCCTGAACCTGGCCGTTCACATCTTCGCGGGTCTGACCCTGCTGGGCATTGTGCGGCGGACCCTGCTGCAGCCTGCCCCGATGCGATCGGGGCCGGCGTTGCGCGATCGCTTCGGCCTTGTCGCCGACGAACTGGCTCTGGCCATCGCGGTTCTCTGGACTGTTCACCCGTTGCAGACCGAGTCGGTGACCTACATCGTTCAGCGGGCGGAATCAATCATGGGCTTGTTCTATCTCCTCACGCTATACTGCTTCATCCGCGGGGTCGAAGCGCCGCCCATGAGGAATGGGGGACGGGAAATGGGAAATGGTTCATGGGGACGACGGAGCCGGCTGTGGCACGGCGCGTCGGTCACCACCTGCGCGTTGGGAATGGTCAGTAAAGAAGTGATGGTCACCGCGCCGGTGATGGTGATGCTCTACGACCTGGCGTTTATTTCCAACTCGTTTCGGGAGGCGTGGCGCCGACGCTGGCGGCTGTATCTGGCCCTGGCCAGCACCTGGATTCTGCTGGCAGTGGTGCTGATATTGGCCGGCAATTTCGCCACAGCGTCGACGAACGCGCGGCATGCCGGGTTCACGCGGTCCGAGTATCTGGCGACCGAGCCGGGGGTCGTCCTCCATTATCTGCGGATGTCTGTGTGGCCGGCCCCGCAACAGATGGGTTACGGGTGGCCAACCGCCCAAGGATGGACGAGCATTCTGCTGCCGACGGTTGTCATTCTTATTCTCTTGGCAGTATCGGTTTGTGCCTGGCCAAGGCACGCGACCTGGGGATTTGTCGGCGCTTGGTTTTTCCTGATCCTGGCGCCGAGCTCGAGTTTGATTCCGCTTCTCAATCCGGGTTACGAACACCGGATGTACCTGTCGCTGGCCGCGGTCGTGAGCTTGGCGGTGATCGGGTTGTACTCGGTGGCGGGCCGGCGCAGTTTGATTCTGTTCGTTCCCGTGGCGATCGGGCTGGGCGTTCTTTCTTGGCGGCGCAACCGGGATTACTACTGCAACCGAGATAGCAATCTGGCAGTCGCCTTGGAGAAGGCGGGCCGACTCCAAGAGGCGATCAGTCACTACGAGCGGGCGTTGCGGGTCACACCCGGTGATGCCCTGGGACACTATAACCTGGGAATCGCCCTACAGAAGGTGGGCCGGCTCCAGGAGGCGACCGAGCAATGGGAACAGGCGGTGCGGCTCAGTCCCGACATGGTGGCGGCCTACTACAATTTGGGGGTCGTCTCCGAGCAAACGGGGAAGATTGAAGATGCCATCAGACACTACGAGCGAGCGCTGCTGTTTGCGCCCGACGATGCCGATGTTCACGACCGTCTGGGCATGGCCCTGGAGAAGGCGGGCCGGTTGCCGGAGGCGACCCGGCATTGGGAAGAGGCGGTACGCATCAATCCCGGTCTCGCCGAGGCCCACAATAATTTGGGGAGCGCCTTGCTGAAGCTGGGTAAAGTGCCGGAGGCTTTGGTGCATTATGAGCAGGCACTCCGGATCGATCCCGACTATGCGGAAGCGCACAACAATCTGGGGAGCGCTCTGGCGCGATTGGGGCGAGTGCCCGAGGCGATCAGTCAATGGGAACGAGCGCTCCAGATCAACCCGAATTATGCCCGGCCGCATTACAATCTGGGAATCGCTTTGGAACAAGCAGGGCGACCGCGCGAGGCCATGGTGCACTATGAACAGGCGCTGCGAATCAATCCACAGATGACCGAGGCGCAAGACAGGCTCGCCTCGCTCCGAGCGGGACTGGCGCAGCGGCAACCGGCTCCGTGAGCATGAGATGACGGAACGCTCACTGTTGACGAAAGGGAGGAGGTTTTTCCCACTGGTGGTAGTGGCGGCGGGACTGCTGGCCTATGGCAACAGTTTTACGGGCGCATTCGTCCGCGACGACGGGGCGTCGATCTCCGACAACCCGACGATCCGCCATCTCTGGCCGATCGGGCAATGCTTGTCGCCGCCGCACCGGGGCTGGCTTACTGTGGAAGGGCGACCCCTCATCAATCTGTCCCTGGCCATCAGTTATGCCCTCAGCGGCTACAACGTGTGGGGCTATCACGTCGTGAATCTGACCGTTCATATCCTTGCCGGTCTGACCCTGCTGGGTATCGTGCGGCGGACCCTGCTGGCCCCGACACTGGTGTCGGGGTTCGGTGCCGCTGCCAACGAATTGGCCCTGGCTACGGCAGTCCTCTGGACGGTGCACCCGCTGCAGACCGAGTCGGTAACCTACATCGTTCAGCGGGCCGAATCGATCATGGGGTTGTTCTATCTGCTCACGCTGTACTGTTTCATCCGCGGGGCCGAGCTGCCACCCATGGGAAATGAGAAATGGTTCATGGGAAATGGTTCATGGAAGCCCGGGCGCCGGTTGTGGTACGGGTTGTCGGTCGCCGCCTGTGCGTCGGGGATGGCCAGCAAAGAGGTGATGGTCACCGCGCCGGTGATGGTGATGCTGTACGATCGGGTATTTGCTTCGGGCTCGTTCCGCGAGGCCTGGCGCCGACGCTGGCCTTTATATCTGGGGTTGGCCAGCACTTGGATACTGCTGGGTGTCGTGCTTGTTTCTGCTGGCGTTTTTGCTTACGCATCAATGACGGCGCAGTACATTGGCCGGTGGGAGTATTTGGCGGCCGAGCCAGGGGTGGTCCTCTATTATCTGCGGTTGTCTGTATGGCCGTCCCCACTGAGCCTGAATCATCCGTGGCCAATCGCCCAAGCGTGGACGAACGTCCTGCTGCCCGCGTCGGTGATGGCGATTCTGTTGGGGGCGTCGGCTTGGGGCTTAACAAGGAAGCCCGCTCCGAGTCCGACATCGGGGCCGGTCTGGGGGTTTGTCGGCGCGTGGTTCTTTCTGATTCTGGTGCCGAGCTCGAGCATCATCCCGCTTCACGATGTGATTTACGAACATCGCATGTACCT